>Ga0209643_1000058_pt1 | contig 297376 bp, 293 predicted proteins | sample AutmiccBRH37_all_FD_187383 | JGI IMG/M metagenome (GOLD analysis project Ga0209643, IMG submission 187383) | Deep subsurface microbial communities from Mt. Terri, Switzerland - Autotrophic microbial communities BRH/37_all (SPAdes) (version 2) | ecosystem: Environmental > Aquatic > Deep... | reverse complement strand
TAGTTATGTCAAAAAACCCCGTCCCTTTGACAATCCTCCGTACAATTCTGGCCGCCGGTAATCTAAGTAGTAGCTGTACCGCATAGACTTCCTTTCCTGATAGCGAATTTTGTTAATTTCCTCTGAGGGCAAATCTACTATCAGCATACCTTCCTTGTTGGAAAAATCCTCACCAATTACCTGTCCCTTAGGATCAATAACTAGACAGCCACCACAAAATTCCGAGCCTTGACCATTTGAGCCGATCAAATTACAGCTAGCAACAAAAATGGAATTGTCATACGCTCGGGCAGTCATGTATCTTAACCATATTTCTTTACGATCACCAACAATTGTGGGTGAAGCATGGGGGGCGAAAATAATTTCCGCCCCATTTAAGGAATATATTGCTGATACCTCAGGAAAATGTAAATCCCAACAGATTTGTACCGCAAAATTTGCTTCTTGAGTTTTAAACACCGGTAATTCATTACCTGGTGAAAAAAAAGGTTCTTCACTTATACCTAGATGGGTCTTTCTATACCTAAAAAGCTCCCCTTCTTGTGTACAAATTAACTGAGTAATATATGGCTTATTGGTACTAGATTTTTCAATAATACCTGTTACTATGGTAATACTATTATCCTTTGCTAAAGAAAATAATACTTCAGATGCAGGGCCTGGAATAATTTCTGCAAGCTCGCCCGCTAATTCTCTTGTATAGCCTTGAACAGCTAATTCGGGAAAACAGATAATCTTTACATTTTGTTTTTTTGCTTCCTCGATATATTTTCTCATAACATCAAGGTTTCTCTGGATTTCTCCGACTAAAGACTGCATCTGTACTAAAGCTATTCTTATATTTTCCATTGTTTCACTCCACAACTTATCCGATAATTAAATCCTTTAATGCTCTCTTGGGAACATGGTGTACTTGGTTTTCATCCCGCCAGTATTTAATATCACCATCTAAGCCTACTTCATCAATTACAACCTCTTCCTTAGGCTTACCCAAAGCTAGAACTATCAGTATCTCATATTTTTCTTCAGGTAAATTTAAAGCTTCCAGCATCTCTTTTTTCTTGAGCGCCGCAATCATACAGCCTCCATAACCCTTTTCTACGGCTCCCAATAGCATTGTTTGGGCAGCAATCCCAGAGTCAACTCGGGGATTTACCATGCCAATTGTTTTATCTTCTACGATAACAATATAGGCTGCTGGTCTTTCCCCTTCGTCAGGACCTGGCCATTCTTTAAGATAACCAGCCCAAAGAGTATTAGGAAATATTTTAGCATTCATTTCCGGCTCACAGGATAAGAAAAACTTAATTGGTTGTCTGTTACCACCTGTTCCCGAGAGCCGTGCTAAACTTACTAGTTCTTCTAAGGTCTCTCTTTTTATTTCTACATCCTGATAGAACCTGCGATAACTCCGATTTTTTTCAACCATTTCTTTTAATAACATTTCTTTACCTCCCGAATTCTTTTAATATCTATTTTTTCTACATAACTTACGGGATTTCCTTCTTCTATACTAAAATAGCAATTAGTGACTGGTGACTGGTGACTGGTGGATTAGGTCAATCTTTTAGGTTTCGTGTCCAGTGGTCAGTGCCCAGGGAAAAAAGAGGACTATTGTCTATACTCGATAGGCGATGGTCGTTGTCTACCTTAACCACGGGACACACGGATAAACACAGATAGAATATAATAGCTAAGGCTAAGAAAAACTTAATCTTAAGCTAGCGGAATGAAATTTAACAGAACCTCAGTCTTAATCTTTTCCTGTAGAACTGTAGCACAGTAGCACTGACATTCTGTATAGCACCTAAGTAAGCTTATTATTTTTGCCATTTATAATATTAACTAGTATGATAGTAATTGGAAAAAAATATTACCTGGAGGTGTGCTATGGAAACAAAAGATAAATACACGTGGGATCTTACCCATATGTATCTCAATGTTCAAGATTGGCATAAGGATATAGATGATGCCAAAAAGCTATCCCAAACAATTATTGCTAAAAGAGGTACCGTTACTAAGTCCGCCGAGAATTTACTGTCCACATTAACCTTAAATGATGAATTATCTATTAAGGTAACCAAAATATATGTATATGCCAAAATGTATTTTGATCAGGACATGAAAAACTCACAGGCCAAAGAGCTGTATGAAATCGCAGATGCTCTGCATACAAAAATAGGTGATGAATTGGCCTTTTTAGAACCAGAGCTATTAGAGATAGATGAAGCTAAGTTTCAAGGCTATACTAGAATTCAGCCTGCACTTAGGATATATAGTTACATGTTCAAGAAGTTATTCAAAAAGAAAGAACATATCTTCCCAGCAGAAATTGAAGAAATTTTGACAAAAATGAATTCCCTAGGGAACTCATTTGAAAAAGTATATGATGATATGACCGTTAATGATATTGACTACCCAGAAGTACAGAACAATAGTGGTGACAGTATAACAGCTAATAATGCTAACTATTATAAAGTACTAACCAGTCAAGACCGAACCCTAAGAAAGAACTTCTTTCAAGCTTTACTCGGTACTTATGGAAAGTATATCAACACAATTACCTCCTCATATTATGGCGCTGTAAAGCATGATGTTTTTCTGGCCAAGACCCGCAAGTATAAATCTTCTCGACAGATGGCTTTAGACGAAAATATTATTCCTGTAGATGTCTATGATAATCTCATTAAAACTGTAAAAAATAATACTGATGTATTACAGGAATACATCACTTTTCGCAAAAATATCTTAAAACTGGATGAAATTCATTTCTATGATTTATTTGTACCAATAGTCAAAGATATTGATAAAACCTATACCTATGAGAAAGCCCAGGAATTAGTTCTGGCAGCTACTTCGGTTTTGGGTGAGGATTATACATCTGTCTTAAAGGAAGCTTTTTCTAACCGCTGGATTGATGCATTCCCTGCTCAAAATAAGGTTTCAGGTGCCTATGCTATTGAGGCTTATGGATACCACCCATATTCCCTCTTAAATTACACCGGTACACTAGGGGATGTATTTACATTGGCCCATGAGCTGGGGCATGTTATGCACAGCTACTATAGTTCAAAAAATCAGCCCTTTATCAATTCCGACTATACTATATTTACAGCAGAAGTAGCTTCTACTGTAAACGAGCAATTACTATATCATTATTTGCTAAAAAATTCTTCCTCTCAAGGAGAAAAAAACCTACTTTTAAGTAACCATCTGGATAATATCCGCTCTACCTTATACAGGCAGACATTATTTGCTGATTTCGAAAGCCAGGCTCACCAAATGGTTGAAGAAGAAAAACCGTTACTACCGGAAGTCTTATCTAACTTACATAAAGAACTGTATCAAATCTATCACGGCTCAGATTTTATTATTGACCCGGAATTAGGATACGAATGGGCCCGCATCCCCCATTTTTATAGGTCATTTTATGTTTATCAATATGCAACAGGAGTTTCAGCTGCCATAAGTATTGCTAATAAAATCCTGGTTGAAGGAAATACTGCAGTTAAAAACTATCGGGAATTTTTAACTAAAGGCGGTTCGGATTATTCTATCAACCTCTTAAAAATAGCTGGAGTTGATATGGCTTCACCTGAACCAATTCTTGATGCTATTAATAACTTTAAAGATACATTGAAAGAATTGAAAAACTAATCTAGCAAAGTGTATCTCTACGAGACAGGTTAAGGTTGAGGCTGAGGTTGAGGCTGAGGTTGAGGTTGAGGTTGAGGTTGAGGTTGAGATTTTACTTACTTAAATCAAACTCCCCTCTTGTCATCCTGAACAATAGTGAAGGATCCTAACCTAGATTCTTCACTAACGTTCAGAATGACAATTTTCAATTTTCAATTCTAAATTCTAAATTTTCACTTTCTCCATTCTACATTCCCCGTGCAAACGCAAAAATGGCCCTACGGCCATTGTTTACGGTGCATCATGATAACTAGATGTCTGAGAGTTATATTGATTAATCTGTTCATATTTATTTAGTAAATCCATCCCACCTGAAAACTGTGCCACCTGGTCCCTAATAACAGCTATATGCTTTTCCTCCGCTTTAGCCAAGTCAGCAAAAAGAGCTGCCATTTCATTGTTATTGCTGTCTTGGGACTCTCTCATATACCTGATATACTGAATTAAAGCCTGTTCTTTTTGGTGTAATGCTTCTTGTAAATGACTTAATGTATGCATCCAGTCAAACCCCCTTTTTACTAGTTTCTGTTAAGAAACCCAAGAATATAATAGGGAGCTTGATTTTTATTTTGCAAAATTAAAGGACCAAGTAGCCAGGAGAATGAAAACTACCCCCATTACTCCAATAACTGTTAAATCCTGAGCAAGAGAGAAGGTAACCATAGATTCATACGCCGGTGTTCCCGCAAAAAAGATATTTCGAATAGCATCCACTCCATAGGTCAGCGGGTCTAGACGCATTAAAACTTCCATCCAGCCCGGTACACCTTTTAAGGGAAATATAGCCCCACTCAAGAAAAACATGGGCATAATTATAAAGTTCATAATAACCTGAAAACCCTGCATTGTTTCCATCCTAGAGGCAATAATTATTCCAAAAGAAGTTAGTGCAAAGGAAATCAAAAATAAAATGAGCCAAAGTTTTATTAGTGCTAGAAAGGTTAAATTTAGCCCAATAAAAGGGGCTATTACTAATAAGATTGTGGCCTGTATCATAGAAATTGTACTTCCCCCTAGAGCTTTGCCTAAAGCCACCGACCATCTAGGCACCGGTGCTACCAAGACTTCTTTTAGAAACCCAAATTCTCGGTCCCAAACTATGGAGACAGCGGAAAAAACAGAGGTAAATAATACTGACATGCAAATAATTCCCGGGTACATGAAATCTATATAGTCAAAACCCGCTGGTAGCTGAACAGGTCTTAGGGTAGAGGCCAAACCTGTACCCATTATTGTTAAATACAAAATTGGCTGCCCAATCATCCCTACTATTCTGGGCTTTTCTCTAAAAAACCTGATTATATCTCTTAACCAAATAACATAAATCCCTTGTATTGCTCTCATTTAAACCTACTCCTTCTCCCCAGCCGTGCCCTCATTATTTCCTTTCCATCAAGTAACTCTTCCCTGATTTCCCTGCCGGTTAGCTTCAAAAATACGTCATTCAATGTAGGTTTTCTGAGACTTATGTATGTAATCTCATTAGGCAGCTTAGAAATTAACTGGGGTATAAAAGTTTCGCCCTTCGCTGCTTCCAATTGAATACCATCTTTAATCAATTCTGCTTTAAGTCCTAATTCATCAACCAGCTTTTTGTAGAGTCTATTATTATCAGCAGAAGCCATTTTTACTATATCGCCGGAAACCCTCTCTTTTAATTTCTCCGGTGTATTTAACGCAACTATTTTCCCATTGTCTATGATGGCAATCCTGTTGCAGTTTTCGGCCTCATCCATATAATGGGTAGTCAAAAATATTGTTACACCTTCAGTCTTTCTGAGTTGATGAATATATTCCCAGATGCGGCTTCGGGTTTGAAGATCCAACCCAACGGTGGGTTCGTCTAAAAAGATTACTTTAGGGTAATGTAATAGCCCTCTAGCAATCTCCAATCGTCTTTTCATACCTCCTGAAAATGTTTTTACAAGGGTATCTACCCTATCTGTCAGTTCAACAATTTCCAAAACCTGCTGCAGCCTCTTTTGATATATTTTTTTAGGAATACCATAAAGCATTGCATGGAAAACCAGGTTCTCCTTGGCTGTTAAACGTTCATCTAAGGTTGTCTCCTGAAAAACTAGTCCGATGGAACTTCTTACCTGATTAGGCTCCTTCTGTACATCATAACCATTTAAATAGGCCTCGCCTGAAGTTAACTTTAATAAAGTAGACAATATCTTAATCGTAGTTGATTTGCCAGCACCATTAGGACCTAAAAATCCAAATACCTCACCTTCATCTACAGAAAAGTTAATATTATCGACAGCTGTAAAATCATTATATTTTTTCACTAAATTATTGACCTCAATAACCTTCAATCTTGTCCCACCCAACTACTCATATTTTTCCTTTAAATAATACCATAATTATCACTTTTTTAATAAAGTATTAAAAAATTAAAGGGATATTCCCATTTTTACATTGGGAGTATCCCTTTAATTATTTATCATTTTAAAACAAGTAGGCTTAGTGAGGTCTAGTGCCTAAGAATACCGTATTTTCTTGTAGTACTGTCCATAAAAACAGGCATTTTGGGCGGGTAATAAGTATAATAAAAAAACCCACTTATTATAATTACACTTAGTACTAAAGCGATTTCATTTAAAAAAAGATATTTCTGAGGCAGACTTAAAATATAATAGCTCAGCATTTGTCCGACAATAATTGCTGCCAATAGTATTAGAATATCCAAGAAAAGAACATGGGTGCCTGTAATGATTTTATATCCATAATGTAATACCGCAATTAATAGGGGTACTGTCAGGATACTTAAGGTTTTACCCAAAATAAAATTCGGAGATAATTTCCCAATGAAAAAATATTCTAGAAATGCAAAAATTAAAACTGCCGAAGCTCCCATTTTCAAGTGTTCCCACACACTTTCATTAACCGGGGCTATTAAAGCAACTATAGGATTTTTTCCTGATATATCATAAGCTTCATGGAGAATAAAACCAAGAATAAAAATAACTGGTATCCCCAACAATTCCCATTTGGCAATATCAGACACAATAATCACTCTCCCGAATAATACTTTATTAAATAGTATTACCGGGGATTAATATCATTACTATAACTTTTAAAGAATTTTCATTATGTCTTCCCTATTTTTAGGAATAGCTATTCCTAAATCAATCCTATTTTTTTCAACTAGATAATCAAATATTTCTAAAACCCATGGTTTAATAAGGTTAGCTTTTTGGATAGTTTCCTGGCTTCGAAATACATCTTCGGGAACACCTTCAGAAATTATTTGACCACAGTGCATTATTAGTACATAATCTGCCCAGGAATAGACCTCATCAATGTTATGACTTGACACTATAACCGTTCTTTCACCTTGGTTAAACTCATCCAGTAGCTGCATGATATTGTTTGAATATATTGGATCTAAACCCGCTGTTGGTTCATCTAAAAAAATAACCTCCGGTTCCATAGCCAGAACTCCGGCTATAGCAACCCTCTTTTTTTGTCCATGACTTAGCGCATGGGTTGGCTTATCCCTTAAATCCCAAGTTCCCGTTTGCTTCATTACCTCTTCAATTTTTTTGCGGATTATTTCTTCTCCCCATCCTAAATTGTTGGGGCCAAAGGAAACATCCTGGTAAACACTAGCAGAAAACAACTGATTATCAGGGTCTTGAAATACTATACCAATATTTTTTCTTAATTCTCTTAATTGGTTCTTTTTATAATTAACTAGTTCATCCTTATAAAGGATCTCTCCTTTTTGGGGTCTATGTACACCGTTAAAATGTAAAAATAGTGTGGTTTTGCCAGCACCATTATTGCCCAATACAGCTATTTTTTTCCCTTTTGGTATTTTTATAGATAGATTATTAATTGCTTTTGTCCCATCCATATATGAGAACTCTATATTGCGTGCTTCTAATATTATTTCAGACATAGCCAACCTCCTATTTTAAGCTGCAATAAGAATAAATATATCAATAATTACAAATATAAAAAAACTTCCAAAAGAAAAACTATATTTCTGATTAATTACTTTTAACTCTTTTTCATATCCTCTCGATAGTAAGCTAATAAATAACTCCTGCGATTTCATAAAGGATTTACCCCATAGATTTGCAAAAAGAATGCCAAAGGAATTAATAGATCCCCTAAAATTACTGTAACCCCAGCGAGAGGACTGAGCTGTATAAATATTAAAAGCCGTCTCCATAAATATAAATATAAATCTATAAATTAAAAGCATTAATTCTGTAATAATAGCTGGCGTCCGAAAACTTTGCAGTATATAGATGATATCCAGCATTGGGGTAGTTAACGCTAAAAAAAATAGGCAAGAGACCGAGCTTAAAGACCGCAGCAATGTGCTTAAAGCTAGAAACATGCTTTGAACAGTAAAACCCAGGTAATAACCACCTATAGGAATAAACAAGACCATTTCATTTGTATCGTTAGCAAAAGTAACCGCTATAGTAATGACACCTAAAACTAAAAATCCGGCTGGAATCATCACCATTTTGAAAACAACAAAAACGGGAATTTTTGCCCAAAAAATCAATACCCCTAACATGAGAATAATAATTAATACATTAATTACCGGATTATTAACAACTAATCCGATTATCATAGTTATTATGGAAAAGAAAAATTTTTCTAGCGGATGGATTTTTCGCATTTGATTACTATACACATACTGGTCCACATAAAACATTATCGATCCCTAACCTTTTTTTGCCCTTTTTTATATCCAATATAATACCCAAGAAATCCCGCACCAAAAGCAGCTTGAAGAGCAAATAAAAGGCTCTCAGTTTCCCCGCCGGGAGGTTCCCAAAAAGAATTAAACCAAGGCTTATACTCTGGGTTAGTTTCCTTGATTGCTTCTAGCGCAATACTATCTGCACCACTAAAATCCGATTCAATAATGAATAAAGGTAATGTACTTAGTAAAAATATGGCGCAGATCAAAATAAGATTTTTATACTTGGCCATTATTTTACAACTCCTTCCATTTCGCAGTTAGAAGTTCGAACCTATATTTTGGTATGCTTCGAAGAGTGACATGAATCCAACTTCTAACATCGAACATCTAACCTCTGGTATTAGTCAGCTGGGAAAGTTCATTTTTACTATATTGAGCTAAAAAATTGTAGATAACAACCGTGAGCATTCCCTCGCTTATGGCTAAAGGTATCTGGGTAAAAGCGAAAATACCTAAAAATTTCCCTAAGGAAACCAGAAAGCCGGTTGGACCGGTAAAAGCTAGTGCTAATTGGAATGAGGTAGTAATATATGTCATAATATTAGCAAGAGAGGCTGCTAGAAAAATACCTATTCCTTGAGAAAAACCGGCTTTTTTACTCAAGGAATATATCCCATAAGCTGCAAAGGGTCCTACCACAGCCATCGAAAAAGTATTAGCACCCAAAGTTGTTAGTCCACCATGGGCTAGCAGTAAGGCCTGAAAGAGTAAAACGATAAAGCCAATGACGCCCATAGCTAGTGGTCCAAATAGTACTGCACCCAAACCAATCCCAGTTGGGTGGGAGCTGCTCCCTGTTACCGAGGGTATTTTAAGAGCAGACAAAACAAAAGCAAAGGCCCCAGACACTCCTAGAAGGAGCTTTAGTTCGGGGTTTTTATTTACAGATTTAGATATAGAAAAAAAACCAAGGATAATAAAAGGCAGGCTAGTAATAGTCCAAAAAATTGCCCATTTTATCGGCAAAAAACCTTCCATGATATGCATGGCGGCTGCTGGTTTTGGTAGGACTACAATAATCACCAAAATAAGAAAGGTCAATAAAATTCTTTTAAGAAAATGCACCACTATCCCTCCCATATCTTCGCTTATTTCGTTCTTTCGTGGGCGAATATATATTTTAAGTCTATGGTCTATCGACTATCATCTATGGTCTTTCGTCTATCGACCAATATACACCTTTGTAATCAATGGTTATAAAATAAAATCCCTCAGCTATTTGCTGAGGGACGGTACCCGCATACCTTCTCTCTATTGCCAGTTCCTTCCCTGGACGGCAACTATTCTAGGCAGGTCTTCTGGCTTACGGGTCATCCTCCTCCCACGCCTTCCCACCGGAACTCAGTTAACTAAGTCTGGGGCAGTGACATATTGGGGATTTGTATCCGTTTACAGCGACGGGTCCGCACCGGATTTAAACCGGTTTTCCTATTCTCCCTAAAGGGCACCTAGAAGGACATATGAGGTTGAAGCTACGCTAAGGTTAAGGTTAAGGTTAAGGTTAAGATTTCGCTTCGCTAGATTAAGATTCCGTTCATTAGATGGAGATAATTGATTATGTAAACTTCGACTATTGACTATAGACCTTCGACTTAGACTATCTTTAAACCTTGGGCAATTATACCATAAATTTAAAAAACCTTCTATAGTCAAGCAAGCTTAATTTAATCCTTCCTTTAATAAAGACAGGTTTTCGTACATAATTGTGAAATAATCTTTCCCCGCTTTTAAGTCATCTTTTGTAAGATTGCCAAGAGGATTTAAAACCCTAGTACTTAATCCTGTTTCATTGGCTAAAATCTCAGCAACTTTAGAGCTTACCATAGTTTCAGTAAAAACATATTTTAGATTATGCTCTCTTAAAAGGTTAACTAGTTCAGCTAACTTTCTTGGTGTTGGTTCTATATGAGGGTTAATTCCCATCACTGCAATCTGATTGAGATCATATCTATTAGCTAAGTAGCCAAAAGCAGCATGGTTAACAATAAATTCCTTCCTTTTTGTATCTTTTAATTCTTCCCTATATGTTTCATCCAGTATTTGCAAATCAAGAGTAAGTTTATGGGCATTTTCCTTAAAAAACTCCTTATAATGTGAGTCTATCGTTATCAATGCTTCAAGAATAGTAATGACTATCTTTTGGCTATTCACCGGATCCAGCCAAATATGTGGGTCATATACTTGATCATGGAGAGATATTAATTCATCACTATGTTCATGAGTATCTTCTTGTTGGATTAAATCAAGACCTTCACTAGCATCCACAAGAATAAGCCTTTTATTTTCTAAATTGCTCGTAATTTCAATAATCCAGTCTTCTAATCCAGCCCCGTTATAAATTAATAAATCGGTTTTTTCTAGTTTCACTAAATCACCCGGTGTTGGTTCCCAACTGTGGGGTTCTACACCAAGGGGAATCATACATTGAACATCTAATTTATCACCAGCTATTTTTTCAGCAAAAAAATACAAAGGATAATTAGTAGTCTTTACTACTAGTCTGTTTTCAGCTTCGGCTAGAATTCCTGTATTATTTATTTTTGTACAAGCAAAAACACTTGCTAGTAATAAAAAAGCCATTATTACTACTATAAACCTCTTCATCTAATTAACCCCCGGTTTCCCTTTAAATACTTTTTCAAGCATAATAATGATTTACCCCTTCAATAAAAGGTTAAATCATTATTAGTATAATTTAAATTATTGCCAGCAGAATAATTGTTTAAACTTCGAATTTACTATTTTCTAGAAAACATCTAAAAATTTCCCTAGCTTTGCAAAACTTTTTATACTGAAGCAATGAGAGGTTTGTATTACCATAATATTTCCAACCTCTGACACCAACCAATTTTAATGAGGCCAATCCCATATAGCCTAAAACATCCTTTAGAGGATATCCAAGAAAAACCCCAATTTCATGAGGGAAAATACATGATCTAAGCTTTGCAATTATAACATCCAGATACACTTCCATATTAAAGCTAAAGGGATAACCTAATTGCTGTAAAAAGCTCTGATTTGCTTTCTGTTTTAAAACTTCTTCTAAACAAATTTTATGATAAAAAAATAATTGTCTGCGGGAAAGCTTGGGGAAATCTCTTATTTCAATAAATTTAATATCATCAAGGCCTTGAAAACAGCGGCGGCATTTATCTAAGCTGCCCAATTTGACATTCAAGATTTCTGCTGGCTTAACACCTAAAATAGTGGGACTAACCCTGATTATTACCTCTTGAAAATCCGTATCTTTAAAAATCATTATCTTTCCACCTATTAATGATAATATAATTTTAATATTCACATACAAGAAGTTAATATACTAAATAGTAGCTCGGGACTTGGAAAAGCGTGTGACCATGAATGTCTAGTTTTCATGACGTGCTACCGTGTCATCGTGTCGCCGATAAAAGCCGTGCCCAGTGCCCGCTGTTCAGTGTCCAGAAAAAGAAAAAGAACTATTGTCACTAGCCAATAGTCCCACTTAAAATATAATTTTTTGTTGACCGCTCGTATGCTACAAATCCTTTTTACGGGGTGGCATGGAAACCACCCCCTACACTGTTTTTTTCCTTTTTGCAAAAGCCAATATTGCACCTAATGCAATTGATAAAAATGCTGCTAATAAAACCCTATATTCTGCGGGTAGTAAGAATGTTATCGTATGGGCAGGAATCCAGAAAATAGGTACAGTTTTTATAATAACAAAAGAAATAAAATTCTCCCAATCAATACGATCTACTACTTGGGATAATTTAACGTTGCTAAGCTTAGAAAGCTTACCATTAGCTAAATCTAAATAGGTATCTGTTATTCTGTGAAAAGCCATCATTATAGGGGCAAAGGCTATATTCATGATAGCACTGGTAAAAAAGGCAAAAACAAATTGTCCCTCTCCAGGTAGGAGCCCTTTTTCTAAAGCACTAATTACCCCAGAGGCAAAAATATCAAAAATCAAGACAAAGCTCATACCTAAGAAGCCCCAGATAACTGCTCTATAAAAAAGTCCTACTGGACTTTTCCAGACATTAGTAATGATTCTTAAGGCTAATAGCTCACCCATAGTTGCCAGGATAAATACCTTAATAAACCCCATTAAGTATGGATAATTTTGAGTCATAGTTACAAAAATTAAATGGGTTTGAGGAACTAATAAAAAAAGAACAATAAGTCCAAGTACCCCCAACCAAATAAAATCTCCTCTTTTCAAGTCAAACACTCCCTTCAAGTTCATGGTTAGGGTTCCGCTTCGCTAGGTTAAGATTCCGCTTCGCTAGGTTAAGGTTCCGCTTCGCTAGGTTAAGGTTCCGCTTCGCTAGGTTAAGGTTGAAAAAAAGAAAGACTCTCTAGTCTTTATCTTTATCTTTATCTTTATCTCAGCCTCAGCCTTAACCTCAATCTTAGCCTTAGCCTTAACCTTAACCTTAACCTTAAAGAACGAGTGAGCGAGTTCTTTACCCACTCGCCCACTGACATTCAGCTCAGCGTAAAAGTTAGATTAATTACTTTCCATTCCCTTTTTGATGGCAGCTAGGTTAATCTCTAAAAGTTCAGGTCTTTTGGCTCCTACAACTTCTTGTATAGCCTTTTCAACCTTATTATAATCCGTTAGCTTCAGATGGGGTAATAATGCACCTAGGCAAACCATATTGGCAATAGTTGGATTACCTAGTTCATTGGCTGCTTCGATAGCTTGAACTTTAATAATGGTAATATCAGCTCTTGTTTCATTTAGTTCAACAATGGAAGTATTAACGACCAGTACACCACCAGGCTTAATCATATCTACAAATTTGTCATAAGAGGGCTGATTTAGGACAATTCCTCCATCAGCTTTATCAATTACTGGTGAATGAATTTCTTCATCGGAAAGAAGAACAAAGCAGTTAGCTGTACCTCCCCGCATTTCCGGTCCATAGGAGGGTATCCAGCAAACCTCTAAGTCAGATACCATTCCAGAAACGGCAAAAATCTTCCCCATAAACATTACACCCTGACCACCGAAACCGGCTAGTACTATTTTATCCATCATAGGTTTTTAACCTCCTCCGCTACCTTGAGTTCACCAAGTTTATAAACAGGCATCATATTATCTCTTAACCACTGCAAGCTGTCTTGAGGAGAAAGACCCCAGTTAGTAGGGCAGGTTGACAAAACACTAACAAAAGCAAAACCTAATCCCGCCTGTTGAACTTGGAAAGCCTTTTTTATAGCTTTTTTTGCCTGTATAATATTTTTTGGTGAGTCTGCAGAAACAGAAGCAACATACACAGCACCATCTAAGGTAGCAATGGTTTTGGGTAAATCTATGGGATGCCCATTAATTACTAAGTCTCTGCCATGGGGACTTGTTGAGGTTTTCATCCCTGCCAGGGTAGTCGGTGCCATTTGACCGCCAGTCATTCCATAAATTGCATTATTAACCATAATTGATGTGATTTTTTCACCACGGGCTGCGGTATGGATAGCATGTTGAGTTCCAATACCTGCTATATCGCCATCTCCTTGGTAGGTGAAAACAATCTTATCAGGTAAAGCCCTCTTGATACCCGTACCAATAGCTTGAGCCCGACCATGGGGACCACCTACAAAATCACAGGTGAAAAAATCTTGGCTAAAGCCTGCACAGCCTACAGGAGAAACCCCAATTGTATCTTCAATGATATCCAATTCCTCCAATACTTCCCCGATTAAACGCATGATTATACCATGGGTGCAACCAGGGCAAAAGGAGAAAGGAACTTCAGTTAATCCTTTAGGTCTACCAAATACTTTTTTCATAACTACACCTCCTCTGATGCCAAGTTGAATACTTTCTCCACATTAGCCAAAATCCCATCTTCAGTGGGAAGCATGCCGCCCTGTCTGCGATACAGATGGACAGGAACTTTGCATTCAACGGCTAACTTAACATCTTCTATCATTTGACCTGTATTTAATTCAACGGTAACAATACCTTTTACTTTATCCTTATAAGGTATAAATGCTTTTTCCGGAAAAGGCCACAGGCTAATGGGGCGAATTAAACCTAACTTTATACCTTTTTTACGGGCGTTTAAGACAACGCTTTTGGAAATCCTGCCAGTAGTGCCATAACTGACAATTAAATAATCAGCATCTTCTGCATAAAATTCTTCCCAGCGTTGTTCTTTTTCCTTGATATCTTTATATTTAGCTTCCCATCTCAAATTGTTAGCTTCCCCAATTTCATTGGTCAAGGAGTAGCTGGCTACAATTCTCTTCTTTCTGCCTTTAGCTCCATCCACAATCCAGCTTTTATCAACTTCAGGGGATGGGGGTTTTTCTTTTAATTCTACCGGCTCCATCATTTGACCTAAGAAACCATCGGTCAAAAGCAATACCGGATTTCTGTATTTTTCAGCTAAATCAAAGGCTTCTAGTGTCATATCATAAAGCTCCTGAGATTTGGATGGTGCCAAAACAATTAATCGGTAATCACCATGACCGCCGCCTTTGGTGGATTGGAAATAATCCGATTGAGCCGGGCCTAAACCACCCAGTCCAGGACCTGTTCTATTCACGTTTACTAAAACTACCGGCAATTCTGCTGCAGCACAATAGGAAATCCCTTCCTGTTTCAAACTCATACCAGGGCTTGAGGAAGCAGTCATTACTCTAGTACCAGTACAAGCTGCACCATAGCACATATTTATTGCACCAATTTCATCCTCAGCCTGTAATACTGTTCCTCCTGCTTTTGGAAGGTGTTTAGATAAATATTCTATTATTTCTGTTGAAGGTGTTATTGGGTAACCAAAAAATAATTTACAGCCAGCTTCGATAGCTGCTTGACCAATAACTTCATTACCTTTCAATAATACTCGCTTACTCATAAAACCAGCTCCTTTCACCAGTGATCATTTATATACTTCAATAGCTACATCGGGGCAAACAATAGCACATAGGGTACAACCATTACATTTTTCTTCATCGGCCGCAATTACTGTGTAATAGCCTTTGGTATTTGCTTTTTCACCAACCTTAAGGACTCCTTTAGGACAAGCCTCAATACACAAACGACAGCTTTTACAGTACTGGGATAAAACCTTTACTTTTGCCATAACTAATCCCCCTTTCAAAAATAATGAACGGGTACACACCTCAATTTTAAGATTCAATATAAGCTGAGGAATGTCCCCAACGAATAAGGCGACACACCTCGTACTAGAGAAACTTCTAGATTGAGGATGTCCCTAATAGCTTACTTTTTGTAAGCCAGACAGGCTAACGCAATAGAATTCAATTTACCAATGGCGGTCTCAGCTCTTGAAGTCAAGACTATTGGGTTAGTAGCACCCAATACCAATCCTGCCATTTTTGCGCCTGCATAATAGATCATTGTTTTGCCGCAAGCATTTCCGGTTTCAATATTAGGCATTAAAAAGAGGTCCACTTTTCCAGAAATTTTACTTTCTATTCCCTTATGCATAGCTGCTTCAGAGCTTACTGCTACATCTAGGGATATAGGTCCTTCCAAAACACAAGGAGGGAAAACCTCTTTTTCCCACATTTCTACTAAAGCTTGAGCATCAACTGTTGCCGGCATTTTGGGATTAACTTTTTCATTTGCAGTTAATATTGCAATATTTGGCTTTTCAACACCCATGGCATTTAAAGCTAAAATAGCATTAATTAAGATATCCTTTTTTTGTTCTACATCAGGAGCTATATTCATCCCACCATCGGTGTGGAACACTAGCTTTTCCTGACCCAGCACCTCAAAAGCAGCTAAATGACTGAGCAATCTTCCTGTCCTTAATCCCTCTTCAGAGTTTAAAACCGCTTTAAGAAAATCGCTGCTGTTAACTAAGCCTTTCATTAAAACCTGAGCCTCTCCCCTTTTAACCAAGGAAACAGCCTTTAAAGCGGCTTTATTTATATCAGGTTCATCAATAATTGATATGTCATCAGATAGACCTATTTCCTCAAGCATAGGCATAATCTCTGCTTTATTTCCTACGAGAACTGCCCGAGCTAATTGTGCTTTCTGTGCTAATTTAATTGCTTCTAATACATCTTTGTCCTGAGCTACAGCAACGCTTATTGTTAGTACTTCACGACCTTTAACTTTCTCTAATACTTCTTGAAAAGTACGATACAAAAAATCACCCCCACTAAAAAACTTTACTAAGGTTAAGGTTTCGCTCACTTAATACCTTAGTTCGCTAGGTTAAGGTTAAGATTTTTCTCAACCTTAGTTATTAATCACTTTGACCGTGTTTATCCGTGTGCCCTGTAGGGGCCCGTGGTTAATGATAATAAATTTTCTATAGTCACGCTGACGCCCAATGGGCGCCCCTACAGTTTTCTCTTCTCACACACTAAGTAAGGTTAGAATTTTCTCAACCTTAGCCTTAGCCTGTCCCGTAAGGGACCTAAACATATTGTTTTGCTTTTTCCTCACCATTTAATACTCTTAATGCTCCTAGAGCCAGTGCTTCTAGCTCTTCCTCCCCAGGCACTAAAACTACAGGAGCAATAAATTTTACTCTTCGGGTAATATCACTTACAATTCTCTGAGAGTTTGCCATACCCCCTGTTAAGATAATCCTATCTACCTGTCCTTCTAAAACAGCAGCCATAGCCCCTATCTCTTTAGCTACTTGGTAGGCTAAAGCATCCAAGACCAAATTAGCTTCTTGATGACCTTCTGCCGCCTTTTTTTCTGCTTCTCTTAAATCAGTAGTACCTAAGTAGGCATAAATACCACCTTTACTGGAAAGCTTTTCTTTCATTTCCTGATAGGTGTATTTGCCAGAATAACATAATTTAGTCAAAAGATTAGCAGGTAGTCCGCCACAACGATCAGCTGAAAAAGGGCCTTCTTCTTTAGCATTATTTACATCAATCATTTTTCCATTTTTATGAGGCGTTACTGAAACCCCTGTTCCTAAATGGGCAACCACAAAATTGGTTTCCTCATATTTACGATCCATCTCTCTGGCTACTTTACGAGCTACTGCTTTCATATTTAAAGCATGGGATAAACTGACCCTTTCTAAATCAGGGAGACCTGAAATCCTGGCCACAGGCTCCATCTCATCAACAGAAACCGGATCTACAATATATGAATTAATTCCTAATTTAATAGCTAAATTATGGGCCATAACAGCACCTAAATTGGATGCATGTTCTCCCCGCTCTGCTTTTATTAAATCCTCAATCATATTCTTATTAACTTCATATGTGCCACCGGTGAGAGGTTTTAAGAGCCCTCCTCTACCAACCACACCTGCTAAACTAGTGAGTTCAATTCCCTCCTCTCCAAGAGTTTTTAGAATCAAGTCTAATCTATACTGATATTGATCAATTACCCTTAGAAATTTGTTTAATTCCTGGACTGAATGCTCGACTGTTTTTTTGAACAGCTGTTTTTGATCTTCAAATACAGCAAACTTGGTTGATGTTGCTCCTGGGTTAATTACCAACACTCTTTTCATATTAACCTCCTTGCCCGTTCTACCTGTTAGAACATCGTTCCTTTGTTTGAGCAATAAAATATATGATTTTCTAACATTAATTATATCATACTAAAATTGTAGTTGTAACAACTTTGTGTAACTTTCTGATTTATAAAATATCCCCAAAAAAGGGGAACCGCAGTGTACGCATAGTGGCTAGTGGCTAGTGGCTAGTGGCTAGTGGCTAGTGGCTAGTGGCTAGTGGCTAGACTAATTGTAACACTACGGTATTAAAAAATACTAAATGTTTTTAAGCTCCTTTAGTGTATGTTTTAGCTGGACGAGGGTCGATGAAGTATACTGCAAAGAATGTCGCTAAGGCTACAGGCCAAGCTAAATAGATTGGGTGAGCTACTACTCTAATTGCAGGTATAAACTGCCACATTGCCAAGAAGATAATACCGGTTAAGATAGTCCAAAAAGCAGAACCTCTTTTGCAAAACTGTGGTGCAAATATTACAAATAATAAAAGCAAAGTATAAGAAGTAGTTAGAGTCAAACCAATTAATAAAGTCTTAATTATACCTAGTACGGAAATAGCTAAAAAGTAAGTAATTAAACTAATTACTAATACAATAACACGGGATAAAAGCAACTGCTGCTTTTCAGGAATATCAGGTTGAACAAATCTTTTCCAAATATCCTCTACTACTAATGTTGAGCTTCCTAAAAGCAGTCCAACAGCGGTAGAAACATCAGCGGCCCATAATCCAGCCAGAACTAAGCCTGCAGCCCAAGGGTTTAAGGACATAATGGCCTGGGGTAAGGCTAAAGCAGGAGTAATGCCAGGGAATTTTGCAGCAGCAACAATACCTAAAATTGCACTTAAAAAACCAATTGGGAAGATGATAAGAGCCGCTAAAATATAACCTTTTTTTGCCTGCTTAGCATCTTTAGCCGCAAAGGAAATTTGCACTACAGCTTGTGTGGAGTGAGCTTGGGTAATCATAACAATAAAGTTAGCTATTACAACAGCCAAACCTACTCCAGCAAAAGGTGCAAACCACTGATCTCCAGCAGGCAGTGATAATGTTAAGCCCGAAAAACCGCCTACATCTTTTAAACTTAAAATAACACCTAAAATAATACCGAAGTAAATAACAATAACATTTACAACATTTGCTAAACCTGCAGCCCAATAGCCGCCAATTAAAGTGATACCAATAAATACTACAGCACTTGTCAGCATACCCGTTGTGAAAGTAAATATACTAGGTAAGAGAGCAGCCAAAATAGCACCGCCGGCAACATATTGCAGTGAGGTTATGACAATCTGAATAACAAGCTGCCCTACAACAGCAATAACTCGGCCTGATGTATCAAAATATCTCTCAAATAATTCAGGTATAGTAGAAACTTCTAATTCTCTGTATTTGCCGGCAACAAATAAACCAACTACTAGAGCTCCCGCTGCCCAGGCGGCATTATACCAGCCCGCTGAAATACCAACTTTATAAGCATTTTCTGCAACGCCTATAGTGGATGCTCCTCCAACTGCCAGCCCTGCTACCATTACGGCAACAATGCCTGCTGGGAATCCCCTGCCGGCTAGCAAGTAGCCTGTGATGCCACCATCTTTACTGAGCTTTGTTGAATACCAGGAAATAGCGTAAAGCACAATTATATAGGCTATTACTATAAATAACGCTATATTCATTATTAACTCCTCCTAACAATTTTTTAAGAATATCTTGTAAAATTAATGATTAGATTTATAAAAATTTATCCTCCCTTCTTTTTTTATTACTTTAAAGGATTTAAACAAGGGGAAAGGTCAAGGATCCATAAGGTAATACTTGCACATTTTGAATTGTTTTCCCCTTAGCTATTAAAGTCAAAGCTTCCTGGACCGAATTAACAGGCTTCATTCCCACTTTTTCTACCAGCTTTTTATCTAAACCGCTAACAAGATAAACAGAGTTATTTTTAATAATTTCTGCTGTTCTTAGGGCGACAAAACCGGGCATAGTGAAATTTTTATATAAAGCCTCCTGCATTGCCTCATAATTATTTTCTTCAAACCAAACTAGGTACGAATCAGGACCAGGACCATCAGAGCACTCACTTACTAGAATTATACTACCTCCGTCTTTAACTGCATAGGAGGCATTATCTAATGATTTTATAGACTGATATAACTGCACATCCTTAGGGAACCCCCCACTAGATGCGATAACTACATCACCCTTTTCTTCAATAGGTATACCAAAGGATTCTTCGACAATCTTAGCCCCCTGGATAAACGCATCATGCCAATGACCAGCTACTATACCAATAAATTCTTTCTTTTCATTGACTACTACATTAAGGAGAAAATCAGGCTTTACCATTTCAGTTATTTCATTCATATCCTGAGCTACCGGATTCACATCGAGACAGCCACAACCTAAAAACTCTCCTCTCTGTAATTTCAGGGCTAAACCGTGATTTTCCTGAATTGTTTGGTAACCACTGACACCTGGGGCAATACTTTTCCGACCGCCGCCAAAACCTGCAAGCAGATGGTAGGTTATACCGCCGGTCACAATTACTTTATCAGCTTCACATACCATTCGATTCATAAAAACCTTAGTACCCCTGGAAGTAGTACCTAAATCAACCATATCTTCAGCCATACAGTCGTGATCATAAATCTTAACTCTATTTAATACTTCCTCACCAACCACTAAAAGGTGCTGCTCTCTAGTTTGTTCCCGATGATCACCGGTAGACATGATAATTTTAATATCCTGGTCAGAAATACCTATGCTGTTTAATTGATCTAACAACACTGGAATAAACTGATAAAATCTATAAGATGCCCTTGTATAATCACTGACTACAATTGCTACCTTTTCTCCTTTTTTAAAAATGTTGTAAAAGGATTGAGAGTTTATGGGACTTGCTAGTGCTTTTATTATCTCATCTTTATAATCAACTATGGCTTTAGTAGGTTTAGCGTTCACAAAATTAACTTTACAGTCCCCAGGGAGTTGGAATCCTTCTTCCCTTTTGCCATAAAGCACTGAATATCTATTCATCTTTAAAACCTCCATTAACTTTCCTCTTTATACGCTTCAGCCAACAACTCTGCTGTATGCATTACCTTGATTTGACTATTATCGCTCTGATTAAGCCCATCTTTAATATGCATCATACAAGCAGCACAACCTGTAACTATTACCTGTGCTCCAGTATTTACAATATCGTCTGTCTTATATTTATTTATCTTCATAGATAAATCATAATGACTTAAACTAAAGCTTCCTGCTGCACCACAGCAGCGCCCGGGGTCTTTTATTTCTTTTAAATCTACTCCGGGAACGCTTTTCATCAGGTCACGAGGTTGCTTTTTGATTTTTAAACCCCGGCCTAAATGGCAGGATTCATGATAAGTCACTACTTTCTTTACTTGCTTTAATTCACCCCGCAATCCTTTTTGGGCAAGATATTCTGCAATATCCATTGTCTTTTTTGCAATTTTATTTACTTTATCTTGATAGCCTGGCTCATCACTTAATATCTCGAAATATTCGTTACGTAGAGCCAAACCACAGGAACCACAGGCAGTAATTATTGCATCTACCTTTAAGTCACAAAATGTATCCACTGTTGCCTTAGCCAGTTCCTTAGCTGTAGAGAGATCACCGTTAACATACGCAGGTGTACCGCAGCAGTGTTGATTTTTTGGAACCACGACTGTACTTCCATTGTTCTGCAAAAGTTTCAGGACAGCATCACCGATTTCGGGATTAACATAATTAATCATACAGCCGGTAAAAAAGGCAACGGTTTTCTCTTCATTTAAAGCTTTATTTTTTTCAGAACTCCTGTTAGTAAAATTTTTAGCAGCTAGAGGTGTTAAAACTCTTCTTTTATCTAGTCCCATTGGTAAGCGTGGAAGCATCCCCTGACCATTTGCTGCAGGTCTAAATAAAAGATGCTGGAATACCGAGCCCATACCTAAACCCAAATCAAATAGCCGACGATTTCTTAAACCTATGCGGAAAATCATTCTTTTCAAAAAGGGTAATCCCTTATCCTCTACTAGCTTTTGTCTTGCTCCTATTACTAGTTGGTCTACTTTAACACCACTGGGACAGTTTTCTACACAGGCTTTACAGGCTAAACACCAAGACATTCTTTCACTAAAGTTTTCATTTGGTTCCACATCGCCTCGGATGACTGCTTTTATCAGATTGACTTTTCCTCTGGCAACCGTTGATTCCGCTTCTAGTTCTTTAAAAACAGGACACACAGTTTGACAAGCTCCACATTTAATACATCGGACAACTTCCTTTTCTAATTCTCTCCATTGCAAACTCATCACTCTCCTAACATCTGACCGGGATTTAAAATATTGTTAGGATCCATTGTTTTTTTCAAAGCTTTCATTAAGTCAATTCCTTCTTTTCCTACTTCTAAATGCAGATACTTACCTTTTGCCCGTCCTACACCGTGTTCACCTGTTAAGGTACCCTTGGCTTCAAGGGTAGCTATAAAAATTTCTTCAATAGCCCTTTCCACCCGCGCCATTTCTTCATGATCTCTTTCATCAGTAAGAATAGTAGCATGGAGGTTACCATCACCAGCATGACCAAGTACAGCAATAATTATATTATACTTAGCAGATATTTCCCTTATTTTTTTCACAACTTCAGGAATTTTATCTCTCGGAACAGTACAGTCCTCACCAATGATTGTCGGCCTTACCCTAGATACAGCAGCAAAAGCGGATCTTCTTGCCACCCAAAGATCTTCTGCCTCTTTCTCATTCTGAGCTACCTTAACATCCCTGGCCCCATATTCTTTACAAATTTCCGAGATAGTGTTAATTTGTTTATCTAAGACAAGGGCATCTCCATCAACCTCGATTAATAGCACAGCTTCGGCATCTATCGGCAAACCAATTTTGACATAATCTTCGATATTCTTAATATAAATATTATCAAGCAGCTCTAGAGTGGTAGGAATTATTCCCGCCATAAAGACCTGTGCTACCGTTTCTGATGCTTTATATAAATCATCAAATATAGCTAACATAGTCTTCTTAGCTTCTGGTAATGGTAAAAGCTTGACAATAATTTTAGTGATGACACACAAAGTACCTTCGGAACCTACAAAAAGGCGGGTCAAATCATAGCCAGCAACGCTTTTCATAGTCCGCGCCCCAACATTTAGGATTTGTCCGCTTGGAAGTACAACCTCTAAACCCAAGACATAATCTCTAGTTACTCCATATTTTGCGCCCCTAGGACCTCCGGCACACTCGGCAACATTGCCGCCCATTGTTGAAAAAGCCTTGCTAGCAGGATCCGGTGGATAAAAAAGATCTAATTTCTCCACTTGGGTCTGAAATTCAGCGGTAATTACCCCAGGCTCTAGTTCAGCAATCATATTTTTCCTGTCAATATTGATAATCTTATTCATTCGGGTTAAAACCATAACGATAGCATCACTACGAGAAATAGTACCGCCGCTGACATTAGAACCAGCACCTCTGGGTATAATTGGGATTTTGTATTCATTGGCTAATTTTAATACCTCTGCAACTTCTTCCTTGCTTCCAGGGTAGACAATAAGCTCCGGTACTTCTTTTTTTCCAACTGTTATAAAAGATGCATCATAAGTATAACAGTATCTGTCTTCATACTTATCAAAGATATGTTCTGAGCCAACTATTTCTTTTAGCCTCTCAACTAATTTAGCGTCCATGATAACCACCCTTCTTGTTCCAACACACGGAACATCGTTCTAATATATTCAAAAAATAAATTTATCTGTGAAATATATTCTATATTAGACATTATTCGACATATTCCTGCTAATTCTATAATTTTCTGAAAGTTTTTTGTTTCACAAGTGTCAACTATATATTTAGTCTATTATGTTAGAAATTTGGATTGTTATATCTCTAATTGCCTGAACAATTTCCAAAAACTTTTCCGATTTTACCCTTGCAGTAGGCCCAGAGATACTCAATGCAGCAATAGCTTCTCCATCCTTACCTAAGATTGGTGCAGCCACACAGGTTAAACCAAGTTCTAATTCTTCATCATCTACAGCATAGCCTTCTTGCCTTATTTTTTGTAATTCTTCTAGTAGCTTTTCCCAACTGGTGATGGTCTTCTCCGTAAATTTCGGAAGTTCATTACCGATATATTTGTCCAAATAACCCCTTTTACTATATGCCAAAAGAGCCTTTCCAACAGCAGAAGTATGACAGCAAGCACTTGAACCAATTGGTGGAGTCAAGCTTAATACCTGTTGACTTTCACATTTTTCAATTATAATATGTTTAGGATAGTCTTGAGCATTCTGATCCAGTATTGATATATGCACAACCTCTTTAAACTTTTCAGCCAAGGCTTTAGCATATGGATAAACTAAATTCTTTATGGTCAATTTATCCTTTATTAGCATCCCTAAGGAATAAAGTCGCAGACCTAGCCAATACTTACCGTTTTCAGAATTTTGCTGGACAAAACCTTTGTTTTCCAAAGTAACCAAAGTTCTATAAATTGTACTTTTGTAGACACCTAATGCATTACTTATTTCGGTTATTCCCATTTCTTTACCTTTATCTTGTAACAACAAAAGGATATCTAAAGCTCTGTCTACTGAATTTATTAGTTCTTTTTCATTAACCACACCCCACACCCCCAAGCCTGTAGAATATTATGAATATCATTATAACAGTATTATAATTAAATTATAATAGGTATATTACTGAATTTATTTTCCGGTTATACTATTATTGTTAATATTAATTTTTTTGGAGGAATATATGAGCATAAGAACTATTTTCTTTATGGCCTTTGGACTTTTTTTACTTTATGGACTATTCACAATTGGTTTTCCATTCTTACTGGCGCTTTTATTTGTGGTTTTACTTGAACCTATTGTTCAATATCTGATAAAGTTCTTTAAGATATCCAGACCTATTTCAGCTGTGATAGTGTCCTCTCTTTTTTCATTATTGGTTTTCCTTTCATTGATATTACTAATTTCTAAAGCCGCCAAAGAGGCGGTTGGACTTTCAGGTTCAATAATGAAGATCCTCAGACAAATGGCTACTGATGCTGATGTTTACATAGCTCAAACTGAAATCTTCTTTAGGTCTATTCCACCAGAATATCAGGAAAGCCTCAGCCAAGTGCTAAGAAACCTATTAGAAGCACTGCAAGGATTATTGGGAAATTTAGCAGGTTATTCTATCAACATAGCCTCAGCTATCCCTTATCTATTAATAGAAACCCTTGTTTTCTTTATTGCCTTCTATATAATTAGCTTCTCACTGCCAAACATCAAAAAAGGCTTTTTGTCCTTATTTGACCCAAGTACTCATCACAGAATTGATATAGTAATGGGTAATCTTTATAAAGCAGTAATTGGTTTCATCAGAGGTCAATTTATTATTAGTATATTAATATTTTTTGTAACTTCATTGGCTTTTTATGTTCTTAAGGTAAAATACGTTCTAGCTACGGCACTATTAGTAACATTTGTAGATATTCTTCCTGTCTTTGGTGCAGGCTCTGTCATAATACCTATGGCAATTTATAATTTTGTTGAAGCACAACCCCTCTTGGGTATCGGTCTTTTAATCCAGTATGGTTTTCTTATTGTTTTAAGAAGGATATTAGAACCAAAAATATTAGGTGATGCCATGGGCATTGGTGCCCTGAGTGCCCTGGTCAGTATGTATATTGGATTTAAGCTGACAGGCTTTATAGGGTTGATTTTAGGGCCAACAGTAATTATTATCTATCAAGCCTTGGTTAATGAGGGAGTTATTAAGATCAACATCAAATTTTAGTATTAAAGGCGGCCATTGAAAAACGGTATCTAACTGCGTTCCCGAAAGGGGCTAAAATCCTCAACGTACCTCTGTACGCCTCCGGTTTTAGCCCCTTTCGGCGCCTTGTTATCTACCATTTTTGAATGGCCTTGACAACGATATTATAAATATCATATAGGATACAACTCCTTTTAATACTGCACATTCTGTAAATGATGCGTCTTATATAGACGCAGGTTAAGGTTAAGGCTAAGGTTAAGAAAAGATGCCGCAAAGCCGTGCTGATACAAATCCTCAACCTTAACCTGAACCTCAGCCCTGCGTAGCTTTGCTACGCTGTACAACGATACTGCGTCTTGATAGAAAAAATGGAGATTGCTTCTGCCGCTTGAAATGACAGGATTAACTGTCTTTACCAGCGGAGCGAAGCAATCTCAAAATTCTTTCACCTTTTCACTTTTCACCCTATCTTAACCCAACCTAAATGTTTTTTCTCGCCCTCTTACCCACTCGCTCACTTGCCCACTATCCCCAATATTTTTTCTACAGCTTTCTTAATTTCATCCTTTTCACAAACTGTTTTATGCAGAACTGGCTTTTTATCCAGGTCTTTAAGACCGCGGTGAATAGGCAAGCCGCTCACCTCACTTAACTCTTTAACAATATCAATCTCATCTTTACCCTGAACAGCCTCCTTACCTTTGATTGCTTCTAAGACGCTGGAGTTAAATTTAAAGGGACTAGCTGTAGCATCAATAACAGTTTTGCTTTTATCACCGGTTTTATTGACATATTCATTGTAAACTTTTACCCCAACAGCAGTATGGGTATCTAGGGTATATCCTTCAGCGTAAAAGACTTCATTAATTGTTTCTAAGGTTTCTTTTTCCGATGCAGAACTAGCTGCTAATATAGTACCGATAGCATTTTTGGTTTGTTCACTTACAGTGAATTGTCCGGTTGTATTCAATTCTTCCATCCATTGATTGATTTTCTCGGCATCATGGTTTGTTATCTCAAATAAAAACCTTTCCAGATTGCTGGAGATTAAGATATCCATGGAAGGACTGTTGGTTTGCTTAAACTCTCTATTACGATCATAGACACCAGTGCTAAAGAAGTCAGTGAGAACTTTGTTTTCATTGGATGCACAGATAAGCTTATTAATGGGAAGACCCATTTTATATGCATACCAACCCGCTAAAATATTGCCGAAATTGCCTGTAGGAACAACAAAATTGATTTTTTCATTGGGTTCAATTTGCTGTTTTTTTACCAGCTCCAAATATGCTGAAAAATAGTACACTATCTGTGGTAATAGCCTACCCCAATTTATTGAATTTGCAGAAGATAATTCATACCCATGATTATCAAGGATTCCTTTAAAACTAGAATCAGCAAAAATTTCCTTCACGGCACTCTGGCAATCGTCAAAGTTTCCTTTTACCGCTACTACATAAGTATTATTTCCGTCAGTAGTCGTCATCTGCAATTCCTGAACCTTGCTTACTCCATTATGGGGGAAGAAAACGATTATTTTTATCCCTGGGACATTTTTAAATCCTTCTAAAGCTGCTTTTCCAGTATCCCCTGAAGTAGCAACTAGAATAACAACTTCTTTTTCTGAACCTACCTTTTTAATAGCTTTTGATAAGAAATAAGGCATTATCTGTAGTGCCATATCTTTAAAAGCAGCAGTTGGTCCATGCCACAGTTCTAAAATATAGGCCTCGTCCTTTAGCCCTACTAAAGGCGCCATAGATAAGTACTCAAAATTATCCATATTATAGGCACTAATTACACAGTCCTTTACTTCTTCTTCGGAATAATCACCAAGATAGAGGTTTAATATTATTTCTGCCAATTCTTGATATATATCCCCATCTATTTTATACAATTCTTCCATACTTATCATTGGTATGCTGTCGGGAACAAAAAGTCCCCCTTTAGGGACCATACCTAATTTTATCGCTTCAGAAGCTCTCGCCTTCTTATAATTACCCCTAGTACTTACATACATTATCCTGTACTCCTTTGTAGTTTATTGTAATTCTCTGATGATAATTATAATTTGATTTCTATAATTTATCAAACCTAATAATTAAAATTGTCGATAGACTATTGACTATGGACTATAGACTATGGACTATAGACTTATACTTAAACATGGTAAAACTTTAAAAATTAAGATTGAGATTTCGCTTCGCTAGATTAAGATTCCGCTTCGCTAGGTTAAGGTTAAGACTAACCACCAGTCACCAGTTACTAACAACTAGCCACTAGCCACTAACAACTAAGATTAAGATTAAGATTGTTGATAATATCTTTTTTTCTGGGCACCGGTCACTGGGCAACCGGGCACAAACCCAATAATTGTCCCAAGACTAGCCACTAACAACTAACAACTGTTATAATATACCTAAATATCGCTTTGGCGAAAAGGAGTTGATAATTTGGTTTTTTTTAGTGTAGATAAACTTGAACCAATATGCAAGGACATTAGAGCAGATATTTTACGCATGACGGAAGCGGCAGGCTCCGGTCATCCTGGGGGTAGCTTATCGGCTGTTGAATTAATGACTGTATTATATTTCAATGTCCTTAATCACCGCCCCCAGGAACTTGAGTGGTCTGAGCGGGACCGTTTTATACTCTCTAAGGGTCACGCCTGCCCGGTAGTTTATGCTGTTATGGCTCGCAGCGGATATTTCCCCGTAGAAGAACTGCTTACACTTAGAAAGTTAGGTAGTAGACTACAGGGACATCCTAATATGAAATCCTTACCGGGTCTGGAATCTTCCAGTGGTTCTTTAGGACAGGGCCTTTCAGTAGCTAATGGCCTGGCTTTAGCGGCAAAAATTGATAAAAGGGACTATCGGGTTTACTGTCTCATGGGTGACGGTGAATTACAGGAAGGTCAAATATGGGAAGCTGCAATGACAGCTGCCCATTATAAACTGGATAATGTCTGTGCCCTAGTTGATTATAATAATTTACAAATTGACGGAAAAGTAGAAGATGTTAAAGGTATTGCTCCTCTCAAAGAGAAATGGTTATCCTTTAACTGGCATGTTATTGAAATTGATGGTCATGATCTAGAACAAGTGGAAAAGGCTTATGCAGAAGCTAAACAAATTAAAGGAAAGCCAAGTATTATAATTGCAAAAACTATAAAAGGTAAAGGTGTCTCATTTATGGAGGATGTAGCAGGTTGGCACGGGAAAGCTCCTAACTCCGAAGAACTAGAGCAAGCATTAAAGGAGATATACGTTCAGGAGGGATCAACTTTAAAGAATTGAAAGTTGATAAATTGAGAATTGAGAGTTAAAATTTTTTACTGAACATAGGGAAAGGAATGATAGTTAAAATGAAGATGAAGCCAACCCGTGATGGTTATGGTGAAGGCTTGCTGGAGTTGGGTAAAACTAATCCCCTAGTACTAGTGCTGGATGCAGACCTATCAAAATCTACCCGTACAGACTGGTTTATGAAGGAATTTCCTGAGCGTTTTTTTGATATTGGTATTGCTGAACAGGATATGCTAGGTACAGCAGCAGGACTGGCTCTAGCCGGTAAGATACCTTTTGTTACAACTTATGGTGTATTTGTTGCCGGAAGGGCTTGGGACCAAATCCGTACAACTATTGCTTATGCCGAGCTCAATGTTAAAATTGCCGGAGCTCATGGTGGTATTTCAGTAGGGCCAGACGGAGCTACCCATCAAGCATTAGAAGAAATTACCTTGATGCGGGTGCTGCCTAATATGATTTTAGTTGTGCCCTGTGATGCAATAGAAACAAAAAAAGCAACTCTTGCATTAGCCTCTTTACAAGGCCCAGCTTATCTCCGGTTTACCCGGGAGGCAAGCCCTGTATTCACTAGTGAATCAGATATTTTTGAAATAGGTAAATCTATAACTTTAAAAAAAGGAACAGATTTAACTCTTATTGGCTGTGGACCAATTGTATATGAGGCACTAATGGCTGCCGAAGAATTAAATAAATTAGGTATCTCAACCAGGGTAATTAATATGCATACAATAAAGCCCTTGGATAAAGAAACAATCATCAAGGCTGCCTTGGAAACAGGGGCCATTGTTACTGTAGAAGAACATCAAGTTATGGGTGGCTTAGGGGGAGCAGTAGCAGAAATATTAGTACAGAATTCTCCCGTCCCAGTAGAAATGATAGGTATTCAAGATACCTTTGGTGAATCCGGCACACCGGAGGAGCTAGCAGAAAAGTATGGGCTTACTTCTAGACATATAATAGAAGCATCTAAAAAAGTGCTGAAGAGAAAAACCTGTCGTGCGTAACGACAGGTTTTTCTCTTCAGTGGGCGCGTGGGCGAGTGGGCGCGAAAACATCATGAATTATCCCGGTAGACGTTATTCTTTTTCATTATATTTATTTCCGCGCCCACGTGCTCACGCGCTCACGTAAAGACGTAAAAAATCACCTCACGGTGATTTTTTAAAGGTAGCAGCTTAAAAAGTATTCAATTATCTCTCTTCTCCGAACAATGCCAATAAATACATCATTATCATCTACAACAGGTACAAAATTCTGAGTTATTGCTAATTCAATCAAATCCTCCATCTTAGCGCTGATTTTCACAGGTACATTTTGTACCCTTTGGGGAATATCTGTAATAGCTATTTTACTAGTATTCTCAAAGCTTTGGCCCGGAGTATTTTTCATCTTCCATAAAAAATCCCCTTCTGTAAGTGTCCCCACATATTTACCGCCATTATCTATTAGCGGAACAGCAGTATATCTGTGATACTCCATCTTTTCCATGGCCTGCCTCATCGTAGCATTAGTTGATAAATAAACTACATCCTGCTTTGGTATTAAAAAGAACGAAATGTTTTTTGTCATGTAGAAAACTCCTCAATAATAGTATAAAAATTTCCTCGTCTATATGTTATCACTAAATAAATTTGATGTTAACCTCTTTTTTCCCCAGAAATAAAGTTTAAAAACTGCTCCATAGCAGGTGTTGAATATTTTTTTGAGGTTGTAATAACATAAAATTTACGCATAATCTTTAACCCCTCTATTGTTAAAGCTTTTAAGGTTTTAAACTGCAGCTCTTTTTGAACAGTTTTTTCTGATAAAATAGAAATACCAAGATTGGCCTCTACTGCTGATTTAACGGCCTCAGTACTCCCTAGCTCCATAATAACTGATAGGCTGTCCATATCCCAACCTGCCTTGGTTAAAGCATCCTCCATTATCTGTCGAGTTCCCGAGCCTTTTTCCCTAAGTACAAAAGGAAAAAGAGATAGTTGGTCAAATGTAACTGATTTTTGGATAGCCAGTGGGTGAGTAGGATTAACAATTACCAATAATTCATCATCGAGAAATGGTTTTACAGTAAGACCTTCATGACCAATAGATCCTTCCACCAAGCCCAAATCTAAAGTCTGATCGTAAACAGACTTGATAATATGCTGAGTATTAAAAATAGCGATAGTAATATGCACAAGGGGGTAGAGCTCTTTAAAACTTCCAATGAATTTAGGAAGAAAATATTCCCCGATAGTTTGGCTGGCCCCTATAGCTAAGTTGCCTCTAACTACTCCGCTAAAATCACTTAGGCTTTTCTCAGCGTCTACAAAAAGACTACATATTTGAATTGCATAATTATATAATAATTTTCCTTCTTCTGTTAAAGAAACTTTACGGGTTGTACGGTTAAATAGCTTAACACCTAGTTCATCCTCAAGAAGCTGAATTTGTTGGGAAATCGCCGGTTGGCTGATATGCAAAATCTCCGAAGCATGGGAAAAGCTCTTCTTCTCCGCAACTACTTTAAATAACTCTAAATGATGTCTGTTCAAAAAATCCACTCCTGGAAAACTTTATTATGAAAAAGGGCCACACCTCATCCCGAAACTCATTGGGGCCGTGGAATATCCCCAACGGAAGTCACCTGATGTAAGTTTCCCTTATACTATCTTAGTATTATATTTAGTAAATATAAATATCAAAAGATATAATAATTCTATATGTTATTTATAGGTGATGCAGAATATATGGAAAGGGGACACACCTCGTTTTAGATATTAGATGTTCGATATTAGAGTTTGGACTCATGTTATACTTCGAAGCATTGCATTAATCTAACTTCTAATTTCTAACTTCGAACTTCTAGATTGAGGAATGTCCCCAACTTATGGAAAGGGGACACACCTGCTGTGGACTCTTGAAATTATACTATTATATTAGGAACATTGCTACTATAGTTGTCACAATCAAACCAGTTACTACAGGTACTAAATTACGGCGGGCCAATTCAAAGGGATCTACTCCACATATTGCAGCTGCAGGTATTAAAGCCCAGGGTACCAAGGTACCTCCACCGACCCAAATGGCTGCTATTTGACCTAAGGCGGTCAAAGTTGCTATTCCTGAGCCAATAGCTACGGAAAATAGATGGGCTACAGAGCCGGCTAAGGAGATACCGGAAAAGCCAGAACCATCCAAACCTGTTATAGCTCCAACTGTAGTTAGAGTTACTGCTCCTACAGCCGCATTAAGAGGTACTGACTGGGCTAAAGCAACGCCCAGATCATTTACTAATCCTTGTGACCCTTTTGGAAGCAGGTCACCAAATATGGAAAGAAAGCCAGCATCACCTAAATAAAAGAAGGCTGCGATAGGGATAACAGGGCCAAATACTCTAAAACCAAATTGGAATCCCTCTATTAAATAAGCTGTTATCTTTTCGAGTCCCTCATTTCTGTGAGCTAATAAGGCAATCAATATTAAAATAAATACACAAGTTCCCCCGATAAGGGCAGTTGCATCTCCACCTTGGAGATTTGCTTTAAACATAATAAGTACATCTGTAAAAAGTAGTACAGGTATTAAGACAGCTAAGCCTGTTTTCATTCTGGAGGACAGAACATTAAAAATAGTTTCTTCTCCTTTATTTTCAAGTCGATTAAAATATTCTTCCCCCTCGACCTGTAAAGTTCCTCTTTGCATATCCCGTCTTAATAACCAAAAAGCAACCACAGTGGTAACTATACCCATAACAAAAACTAGCGGTACACTAGCAGCTATTACATCATGAACAGGTATACCCGCCGCATCAGCAGTTAATTTTGGTGCACCTTGAATTATGAAATCACCAGATAAAGCAATTCCGTGACCAAATAAATTCATCGCCATAGCTACACCTAAGGCCGGGAGCCCTACCCGTACTGCAACGGGTAGTAAGACCGCTCCCATCAGGGCAACTGCGGGAGAAGGCCAGAAAAACCAGGAAATAACCATCATTAAGATACCGATAACCCAGTAGGCTAATGCAGGTGTTCTAATAAGGCCAGTAAAAGGCGCTACCATTTTTTCATTTACACCGGTTGCTGCTAAAACCTTACTCATGGCAACAATAATAGAAATAATCAAGATAGTTCCTAAGAGTTCAGAAATTGCGTAAATAAAACTATTGAAAACACCCATAACCGATTGAAAAATTGAGCTGGTAGCTAAGAGACCTAGAATAAAAATACCGACAACACAGATAAAAGATGTATCCCGGCGTTTTATCATAAAACCCATGACCAAGATAATAAAAAGAACATATACCCAATGCAAGGCTGTTAATTGAATACCCACTTAAATCACTCTCCAGTACTAAAAAGTGTATTACAAATATATGCAATACTGTGATTAAATGTGTATGGTATATGTTCCCTATAATTTCTAGCCTAGGCGTTTAGCTGAGAGATTGCTAGTTGTTTGGCGTAGCTAATGGCCTGTGCTATCCTGCCTAAATTTATTGTTTTTTCATACCCATCCAAAATATTTAGCTTTATAAATTGTTCATAGGTGCCTTCTTTCATTCCAGTAATTATTAATTTTTTACCCATTTGTTCCAGCTGTTCCTTAATTCTACCTAAAACTATAATTCCAGTAGTATCAATAGCCGGTGAATTCATTAAATTAATTACTATAATATCTGCACCCTTACTTTTGAGTTCAATGGTAGTAACAATAGCATCAGATACACCGAAAAATAACGAGCCCTCTATGGTAAAGGATTTTATCCTTTTATCAAAACCATTACAATCTACTGGATATTCCTTGAGATAACTATTACCAAGATTAAACATCAATATAACAGCTGATAATAATGTACCAATGGCAACAGCCGTTGTCAGATCGGTTATAACCGTTAGTATAGTAGTAACTGTTATGACCGCTAATGCTTCCTTCGAGGCAGAAGCAAGTCGATAGGTTTCTCTATATTCAATCATTTTAACAGAGGTGGCCATTAAAATCCCGCCTAGAACTGCTAATGGAATAGTGCTAGCCAAGGGACCGAATTTTAAAATCATTAATAATAACACCAGACCGTGTATTATACCTGAGAGCCTTCCTCTTCCTCCTGCATTAACATTTACTACCGAACGTACTATCGCACCTGTACCAATCAAATTACCAAAAATAGCTGCCACAAAATTAGCTATTCCCTGTCCAATAATTTCACGGTCACTATCATGTTTAGTATGGGTCATTTCATCAACTATCAAGGAAGCTAGTAAAGACTCAATTGAACCTAACAGTGCTAGGACAACGGCAGCCTTGGTGATATCAACCATGTTTAGAGCTCCGAAGTTAGGAATATAAATCTGGGGAAAAACCAAAGGAATCTCTCCTACCACAAGCTCTGTAGGCAGCCAACCCTTTGCAACAATAGTTCCTATTATTAAGGCTACGATTGCATAAGGAATTTTCTTATTTATCAAAGGTAGTCCAAACATCAGTGCAATAACTAACAGAGCCAGAATAGGACTATCCTTTAAATATACAATTTGCTTCAAAAAAATAAGTATCCCTATTCCATTGGTAAAACCAATTATTGTGGGATGAGGTATCAGCCGTATATATTTTCCCAGCTTAAATATACCCATGAGAATCTGGATTAGCCCAGCTAATATCATAGCGGCGAAAAGTCCATCAAGACCGTACTTATTAAACATTTCAACTAATACTACAGTCATTGCTCCCGTAGGGCCTGATATTTGAGCTTTTGTACCACCAAACATTGGGGCTAAAATACCAGTAAAGATTGCTCCATATAAACCAGCTGCAGCACCTGCTCCTGACAGAACACCAAAGCTTAAAGCAAGGGGAAGTGCTACAAAGGAGACCGTGATGCCTCCAATCACGTCACCTTTCAGTTTCTGCCATGTTTCTCCATTTAGCTCCATATAAATTTTCTCCTCTAATATTTTTAGTAAAATTTTGAACAATGAGTAAATTATACTCCTCTAAAATTTACTTAGCTACAATAGAATTTATGGATACTGCTAAAAATATGAGAAAGTTTGTCGTTATATGGGATTTACTATCCAATACTTTTAAATAGCTTCAAATATCTGCAAATGGCTGCGTATTTCATTTGTATTACGTATATTCTAATCAAAAAATCACCTGTGCACAGATGATTTCTTAAATAAGTATTATTTAAAAAATTTTATATAAGGAATAAACTGCAGAAACTAACACTAATATAGGTACCCCTTTTTGGAAATGCCTTTGGGATATTCGTGGGAAAATATAATTACCTAATGCACTACCTATAAACCCCATGGGTACTAACGTCAATGCTCTAATAATTATTAATTTATTAATCGCACCTAAAGACAATAAAAATAGTATACTAAAAACGTATACTAAAGCATTATAACAGGCAAAAGTTGCTCTAAATTGGTCTTTTGGTATTCCTCGATTATTTAAGCACAGAACTATTGGGGGTCCGGGCATACCAATGCTAGCAGTCATTACCCCCGATATACTGCCCACAATCCGGTCAGCCCAGTCATTTTGAGCAAATTCAAAATGGTAGCCGGAAATAAGGATAATGCTTAGCAAAATAACCACGATACTTATCATTATCTTTAAATTATTTTGGTTAAAATTATAAAATATATAGATACCAAAGGGTATCCCAACTAGTGCTCCGGCCAATAAATTAAATACTATTGAACGCATTATTGATTTGCGAACTTTAAAAGATAGAGCTGAAACTGTAAAAAAAGAAATTATCATGCTTAATCCAACTGCTGTCTTTGCATCAAAGACCAATAAAAACAAAGGTACTGCTAAAAGTGCAAATCCAAAACCGGTAACCGACTGCAAACAAGCTGCTAAAATAACTATGACTGCAGCAATAATAAAGGGAAAATCGAACATATTAAGTCATCTCCTAAGAACTTTTGCGGATATATCAGACTGTATAAATATTTCATACTTTAATTAATATTCTAGCAAACTTTTCTTTTTACATAAACCCCAAATATAATTTTAGTACCTTAAAAAATATTTTTTATAAATTTTTCTCCACATTATTGACATAAAGTAAAAACGATTTTATACTTATATCTATCGTGCAGAAATTTAATTGAATATTGTAGATCTTAGGTCTGCTAATACACCTTAAAGGGTTGGGTAAAATACCCGACTTTAACCCCCGTGGGTGTATAAGAATAAATAATATTATGAAAGGGGGAGGCCATAATGGGTTTTTCAACATTTGGTCGACATGTAATTGCTGATTTCCACGGAGTATCTGAAGAGGTTTTAAATGATTTTGATTTTCTGAGGAGTGCACTACATGAGGCCGCTATCGCTTGTGGTGCTACTGTAGTAGGAGAACAGTTCAACAAGTTTGAACCACAAGGAGTAACGGGGGTTTTAGTTCTAGCGGAAAGCCATTTATCAATTCATACCTATCCAGAACACGGTTTTTGTGCCATTGATTGCTATACATGTGGCACTGAAGTAAACCCAGAAAAAGCCTATAAGCATCTAGTTAGTCTACTTAAGCCCAAAAGGGCTTACGAAAGAGGATTAATGCGAGGCACGGGAGAAATCACTAATTTATCTAAAAAGGAACTCAAAGTTGTAAATTCATAATGATTCTATATGAAAATATAGATAAAAGTAAAACCGCCTTTATCAGGCGGTTTTTTAATTAAAAATTGACTTACAAACAAATTAAAAATACATATTCACTTTTCTTCCAGCTTAACCATCCCCAAAAGAGCCCTGTATGGCCCTGGAGTGCCTGGCGGAATAAAAGCGACCCTATCACCAGGTTTTATTACTCCATCTTCCACTGGCGAAGCCAGGCCATTAATAAAAACCGCTTCTATCATTTCCTTGGGCAGGTCTAGTTTCTCGGCCAACTCCAAGGCAGTACATTGATCCTTTAGTTCGTAATAAAAAGGGAACTCCCAATGTCTTTCATCACAGACTTTCTTTAAAAAGGAAAAGCATCTAACTTCTATCTTAGCCACTTAAAAAAACACCCCCAACATTTTATTATCTAGTATGTATTTTTCCACCATATATACAAAAATCCTGCAAAAAGAAAAAAAGCACTCCCAAAATTGAGAGTACTTCATAGTCAATTATATATTGACAATCTTTGCTTCACTATTTTCCGATAATTTTTCTTCAATAGCTGTAGAATCGAAGATAAAACCTCTATCGTAAGAAATAACCGGTCTAAAAGGAAGCTTTTCTCCAAAATAATTTTCCATCGATGTAATAACTATTTTTGGATTGTATACTGCAAAATTTGCACTTAACATATTCATTGCTTTTGCTGAAATTTGTCTCGGTACAGCTACCCACAGGAATTTTTGGTCTTCACCTAAATAAACACTAAAACTGCGTTGACCAATCCAACGGTTGCTATTTTCCTTGATATTTTTCAGCCCAACCAAAATCAAATCTTTAATCTCTTTTTTTGCATTTTTGTTTAACTCTTCTTTGGAAAGTCCCCAGCATACAAAATATTGTTTTCCTTCTACCTCTGGATATAGATAAAATATTTTGTTGTTCATAATAATCGCTCCTTTTTTAATAAAATATATTTGTCTATATAAAGCCAAAGGCGGCTAATAGCCGCCAGATACTTTTATTGCAGCACACTTGAACTATATTAATATATCCAAGTGATTATTGCAATAGAAATTTATTCAAATATTAATTAATATGGCAAATAGCCAAATTTGTCATCCTGAGCGATAGCGAAGGATCTTACGTAGTGAAGAATCTTAAGATCCTTCGGTCGTTCCTCCCTCAGGATGACACAGCAACAATCAATACTTATGGATTTAAATTTTCCAAATTTAATTTTAATCCTTCATCATTATATTCTATAATTAATTTGGCACCATCACTAATTTGCCCCCCTATTAAAGCTCTTGCAATTAATGTCTCTACATTTCTCTGTAAAAAGCGCTTTAAAGGTCTAGCCCCAAAGATAGGGTCATATCCCTCCTTGGCAATGTACAATTTAGCTTCTTGCGTAAGCTCTAAAGTAATACGACGGTCTTCTAATCTTTTTCTCAGATCTTCTATTAATAGCTCAACAATCTCTGCAATTTCTTTATTAGTTAATGGAGTAAACAGCACCAAGTCATCTACCCGGTTCAAAAACTCCGGACGGAAATGCTGCCTTAGTTCATTCATTACCTGTTCTCTAACCGGTTCTTTTAGTTCACCCTTCTCGCTGATGCCTTCTAATAAATGGTTGGAGCCAATGTTAGAGGTCATAATTATGATAGTGTTTTTAAAGTCAATAGTCCTTCCTTGAGAATCAGTGATTCTTCCATCATCTAGCACCTGTAAAAGAATATTGAAAACATCATGATGGGCCTTTTCTATCTCATCGAGGAGTACAACTGAGTATGGTTTTCTTCTTACTGCTTCAGTAAGCTGCCCGCCTTCCTCATAACCAACATAGCCGGGCGGAGCACCAATTAATCGGGAAACAGCATGTCTCTCCATATATTCGCTCATATCAATACGAATCATATTCTCTTCTGAATCGAAAAGGGAGCTAGCTAGGGTCTTTGCTAATTCTGTTTTGCCTACACCAGTTGGACCTAAGAAAATAAAGGAGCCAATAGGACGTCTAGGGTCCTTTATCCCTGCCCTAGCTCTAAGAATAGCATCACTTACTCTCTCTACTGCTTCTCCTTGGCCTATAACTCGCTGATGTAATATCTCCTCTAATTTTAATAATTTATCCCTCTCACCTTCAACAAGCTTAGCCAAGGGTATTCCGGTCCAGCGGGAAATTATCTGAGTTATTTCTTCATCAGTAACCTCTTCCCTTAATAAAGAATTCTCAGTGCGTTTTTCTGTAAGCTTTGTTTCTTCTTCGTGCAGCCTTTTTTGAATAACTGGCAGGTTTCCATATTTTAATTCTGCTGCTTTGTTTAAGTTATATTCCCTTTCAGCCTTTTCAATTTCCTGATGGATTAGTTCTAAATCTTCCCTTAGCTTCCTTACGGATTGAATAGCAGCTTTTTCATTCTCCCATTGGGCTCTCATGCTAGCAAGTTGTTCTTTTAGATCCGCCAGCTCCTTTTGCAAATTTTCTAAGCGTTCCCGGCTGGCTTTATCCTTTTCACCTTTTAATGCTGCCTCTTCAATTTCCAACTGCATTACCCTGCGGGATACTTGATCCAACTCTGAAGGCATAGAATCTATCTCAGTTCTAATCAAAGCACATGCTTCATCAACTAGGTCAATTGCCTTATCAGGCAAAAATCGATCAGTTATATATCTATCGGATAAGATAGCAGCGGAAACTAAAGCTTTATCATGGATTTTTACACCATGGAAAACTGCAAAACGTTCTTTTAATCCTCTCAGAATGGAAATGGTATCCTCAACACTTGGTTCACCAACCATTACCGGCTGAAATCTTCTTTCTAAAGCGGCATCCTTTTCAATATACTTTCTATATTCATCAATAGTAGTAGCCCCAATACAATGCAGTTCACCTCTAGCTAGCATTGGTTTAAGCATATTTCCGGCATCCATTGAGCCTTCTGCCTTACCAGCACCGACAATAGTATGAATTTCATCGATAAAAAGTATAACTTGCCCTTCACTATTTTTCACTTCCTGCAATACAGCCTTTAATCTTTCTTCAAATTCACCTCTATATTTAGCACCTGCTACTAATGCACCCATATCCAAAGAGATAATTGTTTTTTCTTTTAAGCCCTCCGGAACATCGCCTCTAACAATTCTATGGGCTAAACCTTCAACAATGGCTGTTTTACCCACCCCAGGCTCACCTATCAATACAGGGTTATTCTTAGTTTTCCTTGAAAGAATTCGAATAACATGACGAATTTCACTATCTCTCCCGATTACAGGATCAAGTTTATTAGTCCTAGCATCCCGTACTAAATCATGGCCGTATTTTTCTAAAGCCTCATAGGTAACCTCCGGATTATTGCTTGTTACTCTTTGATTACCACGAACATCAATTAAAACCTTTAAAAACCTGTCTCGAGTAAGCCCAAAACTCTTAAATTCTTTGCTTATTGGTGTATTATCTACTTCATCAATAATCGCCAAGAAAATATGTTCTACTGAAACATATTCATCCTTTAACCTTTTAGCCTCACCTTCAGCTTTAATAAAAATACTACTAATTTTCTTGCTTACATATATTTTTCCAGGCTCTCGACCTGTCCCTGTTACCTTTGGTTTACTATTTAAGATAAATTCTATTTCTTTATGAATCCTCGCTACAGATATGTCCATCTTTATTAAGAGACGAGAGATCAACCCTTCCTCTTGTTCTAATAATGCTAAAAGTAAATGTTCTAAGTCTATTTCCGGATTTCCATAACTTAAGGCCTTATTCTCTGCTTGCTGTAAAGCCTCAAGGGATTTTTGAGTTAAAAGATTTAGGTTCATAAAAACCTCCTTATTTAGTTACTGGTGACATTACCAGTGCTCAGTGTCCAGTGCCCAGGAAAATATTTAATCTAACCACGGGCCCCTCCGGGGCACACGGATAAACACGGTAATTTCATACAAATATTTAAACAAATACATGGTTATCTGTCCGAGGAGTAAAAGAGGATTTCTCGGCTAATTGCTCCACTAGCTTCTTTTCTTCACTGGAAATAACCTTAGGGATAACAATCTTTGTAACTATATATAGGTTTCCCGGTCCTGATTTGGCGGGAATTCCTTTCCCCCGTAGCCGAAGCCTTTGTTCACTTTGAGTTCCAGGGGGTATGTTCATTTTTATCTTACCATTTATTGTCGGAACATAAACCTTAGTACCTAAGATAGCCTCCCATGGACTTATTTTAATCTGAGTTATTAGGTCAGCACCATCTATCTGAAAATTTTCATGAGGAGCAATATTAAGGTTTAGGTATAGGTCACCCGCTGGTCCTCCGCCTATTCCCGGACTTCCTTGGCCTTTTAATCGGATTTTACTGCCGTCTAATGAGCCTTTAGGAATTTTGATATCATACTGTTTTTGAGCCTGCTTTAAGCGACCATTAGACCCTTCTTCAAGAACATGGAGACCAATATTTTTTGAAGTACCATTATAGGCCTCTTCTAAGGTAATAGTTAAGTCTGCCTCTCTATCCTCACCTTTAAAGGAGGAGTTACCCCCAAAACCTTGAGTCCCTCTAAAGAGATCACTAAAATCAAAACCATCGAAATTAGAGTTTGTTGAATAATAGAAGTTTCCGGATCCTTCTTTCCTTTGAAAAGCATCATCCCAACCTGGATATTTTTGAGAATCCTGGCCTGACTGCCAATTAGAACCAAATTGGTCATAAAGCTTTCTTTTTTCCGAATCCTTTAAAACTTCATAAGCTTCATTTAGAAGCTTAAATTTTTCCTCTGCCTCCGGGGATTTATTCACATCAGGGTGGTATTTGCGGGCAGCTTTCCGAAAAGAAGATTGGATTTCTTTATTTGATGCATCCCGGGATACCCCTAAGATTTGATAATAGTCCTGATACTTTACGCTCATGGTAACACCTCCCTAAAGATTAATCCTACACTTAAAACTAAGGATAGAATTACCTTATTAACCATACCTAAATTTCTTTGGTCAACAAAGGTCAGGCAGGGCTTTAATTGCATTATATTACATTGATCAGTAAAGGTCAATAGGTCAAAATAGGTCAATAAAAGCGCCTGCTTTTAGCAGCCGCTTTTATTGACCTATTGAATATTTTAACCGTGTTTATCCGTGTGCCCCGAGGGGCCCGTGGTTAAATAATAATGATTTCACTGCATTTTTGGAATATTTCTGCCATAGAAAATCTCTAGCATTTCTTTCTTAATCCGCTGTTTTATCTTTCTTTTATCCCAGGCTTTCAAATCCTTTTTGGCAGTCCCAAAAAGATACGTATCCAAGTCAAATTCTTTAAGAATCATTTTGGTGTGAAATATATTATCTTGAAAGACATTGACATCAATCATTTGATATCGCTCTCTTGTTTTTCCAGATATATAATTTTGAATAGAGTTGATTTTATGGTCAATATATAGCTTTTTTCCATTAACATCTCTTGTAAAACCTCGTACACGATAATCCATGATAGCAATATCAGGCTCAAAACTGTTAATCAAGTAGTTTAATGCTTTTAGAGGAGAAATGTGTCCACAGGTTGACACATCAATATCTGCTCGAAAGGTACTAATCCCCTGATCGGGATGGCTCTCCGGATAGGTATGGACAGTAATATGACTCTTATCTAGATGCCCAACTATGGCCTCTGGATGAGGTCCTGGGCTTTCGCTATCATCAATTTCTTTGGAAATAAATTCATTTTCCGAAACCAGCATAGTAACACTGGCCCCTTGAGGCTCATAGTCCTGATTAGCTATGTTTAAAATATTAGCACCAATTATCTTGGTTACGTCAGTTAAAATATTTGATAAACGTTCAGCATTATATTCTTCATCAATATATTGAATATAATCATTTCTGCTTTCGGGGGTTTTAGAATAACAGATATCATATAAATTGAAACTTAAAGTTTTAGTAAGATTATTAAAGCCATAAAGCTTTAACTTTTTTATAGGTTTTATCTCCATAATGTACTCCTTCCCGCTGATTACTTGTCAAAAGTATTTTGTGTAAGATATAGTCCATTATACATAAGTTGTTTGTTACTGTTCATTATCAATTCTTTAAAAAAGCAGTAATTCTTTAGGTTAACTATTTTTTCCCTAAGTTTTTTTTATTTTAGACCAGGTATCCCTCAAGCTAACTATTCTATTGAAAACAAGCTTGTCTTGGTCAGAATCTCTATCAACACAAAAATATCCATTTCTCATAAACTGAAACCGTTGACTAGATCTTGAATTTATTAAGCTTGGCTCAATATAGGACGTTAGTTTTTCTAGGGACTTAGGGTTTAAAACCATAGTCTTTTCTTCATCTTCTATAGTTTCCTGCTGCTCAATAAACAAATAGTCATAAAGTCTTACCTCTGCTTTTAGAGCATGTTGAACAGAAACCCAGTGCAATGTTCCTTTAACCTTTTTACCGCTAGTATCTTCGCCGCTTTTAGTTGTTGGGTCATAGCTGCAGCGCAGCTCGATTACCTCTCCGGTTTTTTCATCTTTGATGACCTGCTCGCATTTAATAATATATGCATGTTTTAGCCTGACCTCGTTACCAGGTGCCAAACGAAAAAACTTTTTGGGTGGCTCCTCCATAAAATCATCCTGCTCAATATAAATAACTCGGGAAAAGGGCATTTTTCTTGTACCCATACCGGGATTTTCCGGATTATTCTCAGCTTCTAGTTCTTCAACTTTTCCCTCTGGGTAATTTTCAATTATTACCTTTAAAGGACGTAATACAGCCATAACCCTAGGGGCTTTGGCATTTAAATCCTCTCTAATACAATGCTCCAATAAAGCGACATCGACTGTACTGTTGCTTTTAGCTACTCCAATTCTCTCACAGAAGTCTTTTATAGCATCAGGAGTATATCCTCTTCTTCTTAAACCTGAAATTGTTGGCATTCTAGGGTCATCCCACCCTTTCACATGCCCTTCTTCTACCAATTCTCTTAATTTCCGTTTACTCATTACTGTATTAGTCAGATTTAAGCGGGCAAATTCTATTTGCAGTGGTCTGGATTTAAAATCCTTAATTTTTCCTATTAAAGAATCAATCAGCCAATTATAGAGAGGTCTGTGATCTTCGAACTCAAGAGTACATATAGAATGGGTAATTCCTTCTATGGCATCTGAAATAGGATGGGCATAATCATACATAGGATAAATGCACCATTCATCGCCAGTTCTATGATGATGAGCCCGCATAATCCTGTATAATATTGGGTCCCGCATATTGATGTTAGGAGAAGTCATATCAATTTTTGCCCTTAGTACCTTTGCACCATCAGGATATTCACCACTTCTCATTTTTTGAAACAAATCCAAGTTTTCTTCGCTGGAGCGATCACGATAAGGGCTATTTTTACCAGGTTCTGTTAAGGTCCCCCTGTATTGTCTTATTTCTTCAGGACTCAAATCATCCACATATGCTTTATCATCCCTAATAAGCTGTACTGCATATAGATAAAGCTTTTCAAAATAATCTGAAGCATAAAATAGCCTGTCTTCCCAGCTAAAGCCCAGCCACTTTACATCTTCTTGAATTGACTCCACATATTCAACATCTTCTTTACTGGGGTTTGTATCGTCAAATCTCAAATTACATAGACCCTGATAACTCTCTGCAATACCAAAGTTTAAGCAGATGGATTTAGCATGTCCAATATGTAAATAACCATTTGGTTCCGGTGGGAAACGGGTATGTACTTTATTGTTATTTTTGTTTAACTTTAGGTCTTCATTAATAATATTTTCAATGAAGTTTGTAGAGCTAGGATTGTTTTTATTTTCCGAAAGGTTTTCAGTCATAAATTTTTTCCTCCTTAAATACTGACGCCAAGCTTGTTTTTGAATTATATTATAACCATGCCCGAAAGAATAATAAACTTTTAATTTTCTTATAGTTAATTTTACCTAATATTTAAATATTGTAAAGTCTAAAGGGCAAGTTGACTATGCAACCTGCCCTATTTATGTTAATAACTAAATTCTAAAGATTCTTTCTCTGAAAACTCAATAAACGCACCAGTTGCATTACCAAAAACAGCACCCGGAAGCCAAAAGTCTCCATCAACTATATTTACTTCTTTTCCTAGCCGATATACTTCACCATTAATCCTGATATAGGAGCTTTTATTTGCCATCTGGATTTTCAACTCTAAGGGCTGTAAAGTACTAAAGCCGGTACCATATTCTCTGTCTGCCCCCTTAATCCCAAGGTCCTTGGTATTAAGTTTGATTGATTTCCATAAATAATCCTCTGAAATATATTCATTAAAGGCTGCTTTATACTTACTAGCTAAAAGGGCACCAACACCACTGACTATGGGCGTAGACATTGAAGTGCCACTCATGACGGCATAGCCCCCCTTATACCAGGCACTAACAACATCAACACCTACCTGACAAACATCAACATGGTCACCCATAGTTGAAAACATAGCTCTTTTTTGGGTAATATCAACTGCTCCAACACATATGACCTCATCAAAAGCAGCTGGATATCTAATTTCATCTTCACCGGTATTACCGGCGCTAACAATTACAGCTACATTATTATCCACCAATGTTTTAACAGCCATATGAAAACTTGTTTTTTCCTCTTCACTTAAATCACTATCAACAGATAGACTCATATTAACTGCCGACACTTTTGAATTATTTGTAGCATTATACTGATTTATCCATTCTAAGCCAGCTATAAGATTTTCTAAAGTACCGTTTCCATCACCATCTAAAACTTTTACCGGCAGAATATTTGCTCTAGGTGCTATGCCTACATTCCCGCCAGCAATTGTACCTGCCACATGTGTTCCATGTCCATTGTCATCAAAAGTTCTGGGAGTATAATTAACAAAAGATTTACCATTTAATAATCTTCCTCTTAATTCCGAATGTTGACTAACACCAGTATCAACAACGGCTACAATACTATCCTGCCCATAAATACCCTGGGTATAATATGATTTGCGACCGCTTAAATTTAAAAACCTTAAATCAGAATCGTTAATTGTTCTAAGATTATTAGTAACCTTAAAGTCATGCAGCTTTATCATCCTAACCCTCCTCTTTTTTTTAAAATACCTAATATAATATATGAAAAAAAAGTTAAGGAGGATATACCGTCTTTTAAATTGTTAAATTTTCTTCTTTAAACGGGGTGTTAGCTCGCCTGCAATATTAACCTGCATTAATCTTCTGATTTCGTGGACATTATACCCCCGACTGAAAAGATAGTACATTTTTGTAAGAGCTGCCTCGGTTGTCATATCAAAACCACTAATAACTCCAACCTTTTCTAAAATTGACCCCGCTTTATATGCACCTAAATCTACAGTTCCCCGTAAACATTGGGTGCAGGCTACTATAACCAGACCCTGTGCACAAGCTTTTTGCAATACCGCTATTAAAGCCTCATTTTGATCAGGGATATTTCCGACACCATAGGTTTCAATCACTATTCCTTCTAGAGGAGGCTTTAGGATATTCTCAACTACATCAGCTCTAATACCCGGAAAAAGTCTTAGTGTGCCAATAGAATGCTGAGCAAATTCATGGATAGTTATCTTCTCTTTATTATCCCAATGCATTAAGTCCCAATTTATTTTTATATCAACTCCAACAGTACCTAATGGAGAGTAGTTAGGTGAATCAAAAGCATCAAGCTCGTCGGCACTTATCTTAACAGTTCTATTACCTCTTAATAACCGATCACCAAAGTATAGACATACTTCAGGAATATTATAATTGCCCGCAATAAGAATAGCTGTAATTAAATTGCCCCGGGCATCATTACGTATTTCACAGATAGGAATTTGCGAACCTGTTATGATTACAGGTTTATTTAACCCTTCTAACATAAAGGATAAGGCTGATGCAGTATATGCCATAGTATCAGTTCCATGTAAAACTACGAACCCGTCATAATCATGATAATTATCAGCAATATCCTGAGCAATAGCTGCCCATTTATCAGGAGTCATGTTAGCAGAATCCAAGAGAGGATTATATTCATTAATTGTATATTCTGGCATCATACCACTTTTTAGTTCCAATATATTTTCCATCTGCATTTTTAAATAACCCGGTGCCGGACTATACCCTTCTTTAGATAGAGTCATACCGATAGTCCCACCCGTATATGCAATATAAACTCGTTTACGCATTTGTCTCCTCCTCAATAGTAATGCTAAACATTACTAAGGCTAAGATTTCGTTTCACTAGGTTAAGGTTGAGTTTGAAAAAATAATTAGAAACAAAGATTCCACTTCGTTAGATTAAGATTTCACTACATTTCATTTCGTTAGATTTTTTTAAAAAAGTTTTTTTAAATCTAGCGAAGCGAAATCTTAATCTTAATCTTAATCTTAACCTTAACCTTAACCTTAATCTTAATCTTAACCTTAACCTTAATTATAGATTATTCTTTTTCTTGCCCACTGACAAGTGCTCAAGTACAGAGACAATGGGCAATGGTCGATAGTCTATGGTCTATGGTCTATGGTTTATCGACTATCTTCCGTTAATTTTTTGCTCTTGTTAGTAATATTTCAGCTTTCATATGCATATTTTCATTAATAAAGTGGACAAACAAGGGAGCGATAATATTATGGGTGATAAAAAAAACAGCATTCACTTTATCAATGCTAAAGACATTGAACAGCTTATTTTGAACTATCTAGATGAAAAAGCAGAGATGGTAAAAGCAACAAACCCTTATAATTTCGTCCGGTTAAATGAAATACACTGTGAGTTAAAAAGGATCTTTTTAGAAAACGGCTAAGCCGTTTTGTGGCTACAGTTCTACAGTTCTACAGTGCTACAGTGCTACAGTGCTACAGAAAAAACCTTAATCTTTACGTTCCTATTAAAAAAAATGCCCTTCCCAAATAAATACTGGGAAAGGCATTTTAATATTTTCACCTTTTCACTATTCCACTCTAGCACTTTTCCACTATTTTTATCATTCTTAATTAAATAAAATTAAAGCGATAAACTCTAAATCAGTTGTTCCAGTATTCTCTAAAGAGTGGCTCTCACCATGAGGGGTATAAACCAAATCACCTGCTTGAACTACTTTTATAGTACCATTATCATTAACTGTGCCTTCACCACTTAAAATATAGTAAGTTTCTGCATCTCCCTCATGCTTATGAAAACCTATTGAAGCACCAGGCTTTAAGGTATTTCTAGCGAAAAGCCTCCCTTTACCATTAAACTCATTTTTATCTACTTCCAATAAATGAATTAGTTCAACTTCACCCTTTCCGCCTTTTAAACACTGAATAACTTCTCTCTTTAAATCAGAGCCTTTCTTAAGCATACAATCATCCTCCTCAAACCGTAGTTAATTATTAATTCTCTAGAATTTTAAAGAATTCCTTCAATTACAAAAAAAATTGATTTCGAATTCTTCCCGTTTACCAAGTATTTATTGTATTATTTTACTTAGACATTCAAACAAAGAGGCGAACCATTATGCAAATCTACCTTAATAGGCTTCGTAGCATCCTAACTTTACTTTTTATTTTCCTATATTTCGCAAATATTTTTATGGAATCATCTACTATCAATACTAGTATCGCCTTGATAGTGATTTTTCTTTTACTTATCAACCTGCCCTTTCTGACAGGGGTTAATAAATATGTCTCCTTGATTCTGTTTTTAGGTGGTTTAGTTCTATTAATATATTTTAAAGGTGATATAACCCATTGGATAAGTGCCTTTACCAAAAATGCGGGTTTAATATGCCTTTTGATCACCGTCCCTCTCTTAGCAATTCCTTTAGCCTTCGAGGATTTTCAGCAGGCTATTAGTAGCAGTACCCAAAAGTATTTAAATGACTCACAAAGCTTTTATTTAATTACAAATATTTTAGCCTATTCTATGGGTATGCTTATAAACGTAGCAGGTATTTCTATAGTTTATCAACTCTTATACAAATCCGCAGAACAATACCCCAGAAGCCTATTCATCACTGCTCTTACCCGTGGCTACGGCTGCTGTGTATTTTGGTCCCCTAATTTTATCTCCGTTGCGGTCATTCTGCACTATCTTGATTTGCCTTGGATTAGTATTGCCCCCTGGGGATTTGTTTTTGCAGGTATTAGTATCTTTGTTGCATATGTACTACAAAAATTCTCATCCTTACCCAATGCCAATGATAACATTTCTGATTTAAACTTTGTCTCTATGGATAAAGAAAATACAAAGATCCTCCGCAAACTGATAATGTTAGGTTCATTTCTTCTATTTCTAATCGTTATCCTAGAATACTTTACAGGTAAAAGTGTGCTTGTTATTGTCCCACTGGTTGCGGTAATTTTCCCCTTTGTTGTTGCTATACTTTGGAAAAAACAATTTATTTACTTTCAAGCTCTATTTAATTATTACAACACCTCCTTACCCAAAATGAAAAATGAAATTGTCTTATTTACCGTTGCAGGTTTCTTTGGTCAGGCTTTAACAATAGCCGGAATAGGGGAACTTTTGCCCAAAGCAATATCCAATTCGGGTATTGAACACAGCTTTTTATACATACTTTTAATCATTGCTATTATGGTTTTCCCGTCATTAATAGGTATCCATCCGGTAGTAAGCGGTTCTACTATTGCCGTTACTTTACCTGTTTCAATGTTACCCTTAATGCCTATCCAGTATGCTATGACCTTATTAACGGGCTGGACATTAGCTATATTGCTTTCACCCTTCTCAGGAACCGTTTTAGTAACAGCGGCCGTAACCAATGAGACACCTTTTAATGTAGGCATGGTCTGGAACTGGCGCTATGCGTTAATACTTTCTGCAGTTTATATTTTAATCCTGCCATTTATCCCCATTTAGAGGATAGGCGACACACGTTCAAGAGGCAAGAAGTAAGAAGCAAGAAGCATGAATAGTTTTATCCTGCTTCTTGTCTCCTGCATCCTGCTTCCTGTAGTCAGGAATGTCCCCACAAATATAACTAAATGCCAAATCTTTTAGGACAATTTCTGCATTCCTCTGGAAGAGGGTTTTGTAGGAGAGTCTCAGAATACTGTTTTTCAGCATTTTTAATTCTGGTCAAGTTGGGTTCATAATCTGTGTAAGATGATATTAACTTTTGGTAGGCCTGGGCTCTTCTAATAAAAGGTCGTCTGAAATCTTGATAGGATTCCTTATTCCAGATATCCAAAAAATCCTCGCAATGAATATTACCAAAGGTTTTCCGGGATATATTTTGTATTTGTTTTTTATAATATCTTGGGTTAATAAACCTGCCTAAATAGGTACAAGGTGCAACTTCTCCACTAGAGCTAATGAATACCATTTTGGCTGGATTCATATCACAGAATACCTTTTCCTCAGCTGGCTTTAAAGGGTAAGACCTAAAGGGGAAGTCCCTAGCTAAAGCATATTCTTCCGCTTTTTTGATGATCTGCTCATACTCAAGTGAATCTTCATTTTCCCAGGAGAATATCTTGCTGTCATTAGCATCCTGACTAAAAACATAGTCTAGATTAGTTGTATAAAAATCATCTACCCCTAAAGAATGAGCCAATTCTAATGCTCTTAAAAGTTCATGGATGCTTTCTTTTGTAAGCATATAGGATAGGGTTATTAATGGAAATTTCTTTTGAGACCGCTCTTTAGCTTTAACTAAGCGCTTTACACTATCGATAATATTTGAAAAGTTCGAATTCACCCTTAGCTTTTCATGGGTTTCTGCACTAGCCCCAGCAATTGAAGTCGAAACTAAATCCACATTAAAGAGAATTAACCTATCAATAACCTCCTCTTTTAGCAAAGTACCATTTGTTGTAAACCCAACCTTACTTCCTGCCTCTTTAACAATACTGACCATATCCCAAATATCTCTGTTGATAAGGGGTTCACCCCACCCCTGCAAATAGACCCACTGTGTCAATTTAAAATAAGGCTCTAACTTTTTAAAAGTAGATAAGGTCAGAAATTTTTGTTCATCTTTACTGTTCAGATAGGTTGTTGGGCAGAATTTACACTTGAGGTTACAAGCGGCACTTACTTCTATTTGGATGGCATCAAAAAGCTTATTATCCTTTTTACTTTTGAGGACTTTCCAAATATTCTTCATATTTCCCTACTCCTTATGGGATCTAGAATTTAATATAATTATAAGCCAATAAATTCGAAAAGTATCCCATAATTATGCTTTTATATATATATTTAAATAAATTTAAAATACCATTGTCCCTTTCCTTCCCACTTATTTTTATGTTATATTAATTGATATGCTAAATAGAGAGGGTTAAATATGGAGAAAATAAACCAAACATTAAAAAACGAAGTTGCCAAAAGAAAAACTTTTGCTATTATATCTCACCCTGACGCAGGAAAAACAACATTAACAGAAAAACTGCTTCTCTTTGGTGGAGCTATAAGGTTAGCCGGTACAGTCAAAGGAAGAAAATCAAAAAAATTTGCTACCTCTGACTGGATGGAAATCGAAAAGCAAAGAGGCATATCTGTTACATCAAGTGCTCTTCAATTTTCCTATAAAGGATTCCATATTAATATCCTTGATACCCCCGGACACCAGGATTTTAGTGAAGATACTTACCGCACCTTAGCAGCTGCTGATAGTGCCGTCATGTTAATAGACGCTGCCAAAGGAGTAGAGGTCCAAACCATAAAGCTTTTTAAGGTCTGCCGGATGCGGGGTATTCCCATCTTCACCTTTATAAATAAAATGGATCGACATGGAAAAGATCCTCTTGAGCTTTTGGAGGAATTAGAGCATGTATTAGGTATCCGTTCTTGCCCGATGAATTGGCCAATTGGTATGGGTAGTGATTTTGCAGGTATCTATAATAGACAAAATGATACCCTTGAGCTCTATCAGGACAAAGAGAAACAGGAATTAATCTCTGCTGACCCTAGAGGAATTGAAGACCCGACAATTGCTGCGTCACTTAACCAAGCCCAATATACTAAGCTTTTTGAGGATATTACTTTGCTGGAAATCGCCGGAGACCCCTTTGATCAGGAAAAAATCCAACAAGGAACATTAACACCTGTATTTTTTGGAAGTGCTATTTCTAATTTTGGTGTTCAAACTTTTTTAGATAGTTTTTTAGAAATGGCTCCCTCGCCTAGAGCACAAAAAAGTAATATTGGCTTAATAGAAACGACCGAAAAACCTTTTTCTGGATTTATTTTCAAAATACAGGCTAATATGAATCCTACCCATCGAGATCGTTTTGCATTTCTAAGAATTTGCTCCGGAAAATTTGAACGGGGAATGACAGTTAAACATGTACGTTCAGGTAAAGAAATTAGGCTGGCTCAGCCTCAACAATTTCTAGCCCAGGATCGAAATATTATTGATGAAGCATACCCTGGAGATATCATTGGTATTTTTGACCCGGGGATTTTCCGTATTGGGGATACTTTATGTTTAGAGGATTCCTTTGAATTCGAAAGAATTCCCCAATTTCCACCAGAGCATTTTGCTCGAGTAACAAACCGAGATCCTATGAAGTATAAACAATTTCAAAAAGGTATTAATCAATTGGTAGAGGAAGGAACTATTCAAGTCTACCATACCTTTTTAAACCGCACCGATGATATTATCCTCGGTGTAGTTGGTGAGCTGCAATTTGAAGTTTTCGAGCATAGACTCAGAGCCGAATACGGAGTCAATATTTTACTAGACCGCCTGCACTACCAATTTGCTAGATGGATTAAGGTTGAAGGCGACCTTGATTTAAATCGTATCAACAGCAGCACTACCCTTTGTGTGAAAGACCAGGAGGATCGTTTGGTTGTACTTTTTGAAAGCGAATTTGCTCAAAGATGGGTAGAAAAAAATATGCAGGGTCTTCACTTCTATATATCCCCAGATGAAGTGGAGTAATAAAAATGACCGGATTATATCAGTAATCCGGTCATTTTATTCTTCTTAAATATTAATCAAGATTATGTACATAACCCATGACGAGATAAACATTACCGGTAAAGTAATTTTATATTCTTTATAAAGCTCTCTAAGGGGTACTCGAAAATATTCAACAGTTAAGGCCTGGCACATATGGATAGGAGAAATCAAATATGCTCCGTATGCCGTAATAAAAATCAGCATAGCTAAAGCAACCGTATTTTCAACAGGTGCTAACGGTAACACTATGGGGTAGAGCAAACTGACAACCAAGGATACATTAGCAGCGATATAGGCTATAACTAATGTAATTCCTACAGCAAGAAGTTCAAGGGGTATCCCCAGACCAATAATATCTTGCACAAGGATGTTTAATTCAGGGATATTTTCCAATATACTTTTAAAGATCATAACCCCGGCCGCCGCATATACCATAGGCAGAGTTTTATATGTAACTACAGTTTTAATTATCTCAAAGCTCTTTACCCGCAATAAATAGCTCAAGAGACATCCCACAAATAAGGCTGCATAAAAAGGTATCCAGAAGACTAAGACCAGACAAACTAAAATTGGCGAAGTATAAAGAAATGCTTTAGTGATAGCTCCTTTATCTTCCCTCTCAATACTTTCTGCTATCGGGACATCCTTTAGAGGTTTGAGATAAACCAGATATGCTGCGATAAAGCAGGCCAATGTAATCGGTATATTTACTATTATTAATTTAGCAATGGGAATTTCGGAAACAAAGGAAGCATTAATAAGGTGAATGGAAATAGGTAATATGAAATACCAGGTATGCCGTACATATAGGTTTATTGCCGACTTTCTGGCATTACTCATCCCGATTTTATCCCCCAAGCCATCAAGCATAGGTGCTGCAACAATAGCACTGCCTGTGGCATTAAAAGCAGATATTATCGAGGGGATAACAAAGATAAGAGTTTTAGTATTTTTAAAGACCTTACTCAGATATTCTACCATTTTATCCATCATTCCGCCGTTCTGCATCATACTGCTTAGGGCAGCTATCATAGCAACAGCCAGAATATATTCCACAGTCTTTTTTTCAACCAATGCTAAACCTATAATCCTTAAAATCTCTAGGGGACTTAATCCTGCAAATAAAGATAGAACTATTCCTCCGCTTACTACAGCAATACCTATGGGTATTTTACGATTAGCCAAAATAATAATTAAGGAAAACGAGACTAATAAACCAGCTATTAACAAATTTTGCACCCTCCAAATCTGAAAAGCCCCAAAATAATTTGATAAATCTAGTGTAAACTCTAAAGCTACTTTTATAAAGGGTTATTTTTTATAATTTCAGCTTAACACATTTACAAAGGCTCTACCCCCTGAAAATGAGGCAGAGCCTTAAAATAACCAAATTATAAAACTACTACTAAGAGCTAAATACCTTTTTCATCTAACTGGTGAAGGTTGTACCGTTTAATTATATCTATTAGTTTCAATGGATACTTAGAATCGGTGGCATAACCAGTCCGTTTTAATGCCCAGGCCCCCTGGGTACTATTATGCATGACGGCACGATATGGCTCATATCTGTTGGAGGTTAGCAGAAGTCTCTTATGATCCAGCCAGCTTTCTTCCGGTTTTTGATAAGCGCGAAACTGGGCATCTACCCGAAAGGCATTACCATTATATTCTTCCCAGGTATTAGAAGTTACAGAACCCGCAGGTCCCTTTCCTTTAATACCAAAAAGATTGTAAGAACGTTGCCCTGTATATTTATCTACCGGTGTTTGCTGGCCCCAGCCTGTCTCTAGTATTGCCTGAGCAGTCTGGAGGGCAGCAGACATCCCTGTTGTCCCTTGAGAGTTAAGAGCCAGGTTAGAAGCAAACTCCAGAAACTTATCTTTTACTATAATCGGTGTAGCTTTATGAATAGTACCCAGATACACCCTAATTGGTACTGCATCACTGATTACCTGCTCACCGGAAATAGTAACTCCTACCGCTTGAATCTTACCAAATCCTACATCCTTCTTTTCTGGTGTCCAAGTGTACTCCGCACCTCCATCACTTCCTCCTGCCAACCTACTTTTAAACTTATTATCGGTAGTAAGCATTCGGTATTCGATAGAGCTAAGAGGTACATTTGCCTTGGATTTTAGCTTCAGAGTTTCAGTCACAACCTGATTAGGAGCAACTGCTTCAAGAAGTAGTTTGGGAGCTCCGGTAACCTGAATAACGATAGGATTACTGGTGTAACTATTACCTACAGTGTCATAAACCCTGGCCAACACCTCCCATGTCCCTGCTTGTTCAGGTCCGGGAAACCACCCATAGCTCGAATAACCATTAAATCGGGCTAACATTCTTTCTTCACCTGTACTAACATTTTTCATTAGATATTCAACCTGAGTAACAGGAAAATTTCGAGAAAGCCAAAGGGTAACCGGCTTTTCAACCACTGTGCCGGCAGCTATGCCTCTAAGCTCTAATTTGCGCTCTACCAAGGACTTTATATTTATCTGGGAGCTAGTATAAACTTGACCGAGACGGTCATAGGCCAATGCTCGAAAAGCCATATTACCATTGTCAGCTAACTGAGGAGTCCAAGAATATGCCCCCTGAGGGTCCATCTCTTCTGATACTATTACTTTTCCCGTATCAAGATGGGTTATCTCATACTTAACATACTCAGCCAGAAAGTTTGCATTAACACCAATAGAAAGTGTTCCACTGACCTGTTGAGCTTCAGCTATTCCCGTTAATGTCACTTGAGGGTTTACTGTTATTTGGACAGGAGTTACAGTCCCTGCCAGAAAACGGCCTTCTTGGTCATAAAGCCCTGCAGCTAAGAGCCGTAATCCGCTATAAGCGGGGTCAGGCAGCCAAGGATAGACACCGTTTGCATTAATACCCCTGGCAATAACGGGTCCTTGTCCCGTATTTGGATCTAATAATTGAAAACTCACTTGTGCTGTATTAGAGGGCAAGCCGCTTACAGAATGTAGCTGTAGATGGGTCAAGCCAGTTATATTCTGACCGGGCTTTACTGATGGCAAAGTTATATCAAAAAATGGCGAAAAATCCACAGATTCTTTAGAATTTATATAAATTGTTCTACTATTTCCATCCCAATCAATGGATACTCCTAAAGCATTACTAACAAGCCTTAAAGGTACAAAGGTACGATCACCGATAAGCTTTGGCGCAACATCAGCCAAGCTATAAATGGATGTAACCTCCCGAAAGTCAATCAGTCGGTTATCTAACCTTAAAAGTACTGAACGTTCTCCTTTTTGAATATGTATAGTCCTATTATCTTGATCCCAGTTAACTATAGCCCCTAGTTTCTCCGAAATTAAACGAATGGGGACAAGTGTACGACCGTTATCAATTATTGGAGCTGGAGTTATTTCAACCTGCTCTTGGTCAATAATCAATTTAATATTTTCCGACGCCATACTTTGGAGAGGAAATGCCATAATAAAAAGTAGTGCCGTAAAAATTATGGCACCTACCATCCAAGTTAAACTAATAAATCTTTTTTCCATAATTAGCCCCACCCTTCAGTTGTTTTAATAATATTCGAAATAGCCTTGTAAATATTGACGTTTTAAAAGCTAAAAGGTTTCAATATGACAGCTATTCCTTAATTTTTATTCTTTACCTGGTTTTTTCCAGAGAAATAAAATATGTCTTAAAAAGGTATACTGTATACATTCCTAGAACAGATGATATTTAACGGTAATTGTTGTATAATAGAAATAAATATTAATGAGGAGATGACAATTATGAAAAATAAACTAAGTAACTTTGTAAATTCTCCTGAATATCTTATGCTTTCTAGTGAGGAAAGAAGAAGAAAAGAAGAAGAACTAAGAAATGCAGGAACTACTCAAGAAGCTGACGACAATAATTAAATAATACCAAAGAGGGGTCACGATGTAATCCCTCTTTTTCTGTATTATGTTTAATCATCTAAATAAAATAATAGAAATTTTATTTATTTTGTTGTATATTAATATTAATTAAAGTATTTATATATAATACTTCAGCCTTTAATCTAAGGATAGTATCCAGATGGAGCTAAACCTTTATAAGATTATCCAACAATTTAATATGTTATTTCGCTCTGAGCCAATAGGACCGAGACGAAAGGAATAGTTAATTATAGATCCTTACCTTTTTTTGAAACATGAAAGGTTTTGTTTTAATTATTACCTTAATGCCTCTTTGAGTCTTTCGTCTCAAAGAGGCATAATTATTTTTAGGGGGGCAAGAAAATGTTGCTTCAAAATATTAAAGAAACAAGGCTATATCTAAAGGAACAAAAAAGACTAGGTAAAAGTATCGGATTAGTTCCTACAATGGGGTACTTGCACGAAGGACATCTCTCCTTAATTAAAAAAGCTAAGGATGAAAACAATATAGTTGTTGTCACTATTTTCGTAAACCCCATTCAGTTTGGCCCTAATGATGATTTTGAAAAGTATCCACGGGATTTAAAGCGAGACTATAACCTCGCCTTAAACGCAGGAGCGGATCTGATATTTAATCCTTCAGTTGAAGAAATGTATCCTGAAAAATCCAAAAGTTTTGTCGTAGTGCAGGAATTAACCGATAACCTTTGTGGATTATCAAGACCTGGGCATTTTCAAGGAGTTACAACTGTTGTAAGTAAACTCTTTAATATTATCCCAGCCGACCGGGCTTATTTTGGTTTGAAAGATGCCCAACAGGTTGCTGTCATAACCCAGATGGTAAAAGATTTAAACTTTGATATCGAAATAGTGCCCTGCCCCATTATCAGAGAGGAAGACGGCTTAGCTCTCAGTTCTAGAAATGTCTACCTTAATTCTAACGAAAGGCAATCCGCCCTTCTTCTATCCCAATCCTTATGTAAAGCTGAAGAATTAATTAAAATGGGAGAAAATAATGCTGAAAAAATTGTAGATTCAATTATAGCTTCTCTTGAAAGAGACTCCAACTGTAATATTGAATACGTCAAGATCGTTGATTTTAATACTTTAAAGGATTTAAAGATTTTAAAAAATAAGTTTTTAATAGCTTTAGCAGTAAAAATAGGGAAAACCCGACTTATTGATAACATTGTAATGGAGGTTGATTAATGTGTTGGTAAACATGTTTAAAGGGAAAATCCATAAAGCCAGAGTTACGGAAGCCAACCTGAATTATGTGGGAAGCATCACGGTTGACCAGGATTTGTTGGATGCAGCAGGAATACTTCCAAATGAAAAAGTACAAGTGGTTAATAATAATAATGGTGCCCGGCTAGAAACTTATACAATACCTGGTGAAAGAGGAAGTGGCGTGGTCTGTCTAAACGGTGCTGCCGCCAGACTTGTCCATCCAGGGGATATTGTAATTATCATATCTTATACCTGGCTTGATGAAAAAGAGGCAAGACAGCACAAACCTAAAGTAATCTTAGTTGATGAAAACAATAAAATAGCAGCTATGATTGATGAAGAAAAACCCGGGAAGTCGTCAGCTTCATATTTATAAATTTTATAGCCAAAATTATGTAGGTTTAAATTCCCTAAGTGCAGAGCATTATAAAAATAATAATGCCCATATTTAGAGGTGAATTAAACTTGTTAAAAGATAAATTAATGCTAGGTGCAATAATTGGTTTATTATCTGATGCTGTTAAACTAACCTCAAACTATGCTATGTATAAACTAGGGTGGACTAATGTAGTTTTTTGGCAAATCGTTGCTTCTCGTTTTCTTGAAAAAAACGACCTAAATAAGCCAGCTGCATTGCTTGTTGGAGCAGTTGCAGATCTGACAGTTTCAGCTGTTTTAGGAGTAATATTTGTATTATTTATATCTTTATTCGGAGGAAAGTACTTATTTTTTAAGGGAATTGGATATGGTATGTTTATCTGGGTAGGTATATTAGGTACATTACTTGATCAATCGGTCCAGGGTAAATTACCTCAAACCCTATCAGGAATAATTGTCACTATGATTGCACATTTTATTTTTGGGTTATCTATAGCTGTATTTACTAAGCTATTAGCCAAAGACTTGACCTTAAGCGACAAATTAACAGATAAAATAAAATCATATAGAATGAATTTTCCTTTAGCACCAAAACCTGCCAGTAAACCAACATGCTTTCGAATAAAGAATCAAAATAGCCTTAGCAAGCCTATTAAGCTTAAACCAAGAAAATTAATAAATAGCAATTGAAAAGAATGGTCTGGTTAAAATCCCCAGGCCATTCTTTATATCAAAAAAACCATTTAAAGAATTTAATTATAAGGACAACAAAATAGGTTGAATATGACATTTATCACATTCTACTAAATATGATGGATTTTTTTTATTTCTTTCATAAATTTAATATTATTATTAAAGGGAACACACAATATATATAGAATAAATAGCAATACTTTGTCAAATGGAGGATTTTCATGAAATTACTAAACATTTTACAAGACAACCAATACAGCATAGGAATTCAAACAGAATCAGGAATTCTTAATCTAAAAAAAGCTAGTGAAAAATTCAATACACAAATACATACAAATATAATGGACCTAATAAGTAATTGGGATATACAATATAAATCGGTCCAGACCATACTTGAATTAGCCTTAAATGAGCCATCCGATCTTTTCTATGATGAGGAAAATTTAGTCTATGGGCCATGCGTAACTAACCCAGAAAAAATATTATGTGTGGGACTTAATTATAGACAACACGCAGAAGAGTCTAACATGGCCATACCCACTTCTCCCCTGCTATTCAATAAATTTAATAACTCTCTAGCAGCTTATGGAGAAACAATCAAAATCCCCAGGGTTGTTCAAAAGATGGATTACGAAGTTGAACTAGTTATTGTTATGGGACAAGAGGCTCAAAATGTTAGTGAAGAAGAAGCCTTGTCAAAAGTATTTGGTTATTGTACAGGAAATGATTTATCTGCCCGTGATCTTCAATTTAAAACAAGCCAATGGTTATTGGGAAAAGCTCTTGATAGCTTCGCTCCTATTGGGAAATATTTGGTAACAGCCGATGAAGTGGGTGATCCAAATAATTTATATCTGGAAACCCAAGTAAATGGCGAAATAAGACAATCCTCAAATACTAATGATATGGTCTTTAATTGTGCCCAGTTAGTAAGTTATATCTCCCAATACATAACATTACGTCCCGGGGATATCATCTTTACAGGTACCCCCCAGGGGGTTATTATGGGGTATCCTGAGGATAAGCAGATTTGGTTAAAACCTGGCGATGAGGTAATAACAAAAATCGAAAAGCTAGGAGAATTAAAAATTACCCTAGCTTAGTATAATACTTCCCTACTATCTAAATATTTTAATATTATAACTGTAGTGACACCCCAAATAATCCCTCCCACAATGTCAGTAACTGCAGTACCTAAAGTGACATTTCTTAACGCGTTCATTTTAAAAAGAGCAGGAACACAATATATTATAAAGCTAGCCATAAAACCAAATAGCGCACCCTTAAATATAAACCCTCTAGAAGTCATTAGTGTAAAAGCAAAAGCAACAAAAACCCCTAAAAAGCCTGTCCAAATTAACTGTGACATCTGAGCAATAAATAAATGCGCCAAACTATTTGCTTTGTACCCAAAAATCATTATAGATGACCAATCAACATAACGTATATCAGTAAAATTTAAAATATAAAAAGAAAAGTAACTCCATATATTCATTAAAATAGCTCCTATAAAGCCTGCAGTAAAGCCGCGAAAAGTTCTATCCATTTTTCCACTCCTATACTTGTTTGAATTAATCAAATCTATTATTTCCAAAGTATTTTTTTATATTATTTTAACTATAAATAACGGATATAAATTGTTTAGATTTATATCCATTACATTTTTTAAATCTTCAATTGTCATAACTTCAAGCCTTATTTTGATTTTTTCTAATATTCTCCGAACTGTTTTGATTAGTCAATATCTATTAGATTAGTATCTAATTAGGGTAAAACCGGAAAAGCCTTACCCAATTATTTTAAAACTCTCTTAATATGCATGATTAAAGCCAAATAGCCACCTTAAGAGCCAAATTATAATGATAATCATTAAAAGGGTTTCAAAAAATGCTTCATTGGCAAACACTCCGGTACCACCACCAAATAACCCCCCTAATAAACCGCCACCTGCTGATTTTTCTGTCATAAAATTTTTTCCTCCTTCACAAATATATATTTTGAGGTTATCCCCATAAGTAGTATATGAAGGGATATAAAAAAATGTTTGTATTGTTAAAATAATTAGGGGCAAGACTTTTTAGTCTTACCCCTTAAGATAATCATGTTTTAGCAGCCGTAACCGTAGCCGAATCCAAACAGCCATCTCAACAACCACATTATAACAATCACCATTAGCAATGCTTCAAAGAATTGCTCATTGAAAAATATCCCACCACCACCATAGCCATATTCAGCGGTAACTTGGTCTGTCATTAAAATGCCTCCCTCCAGTTTTATTTTGTTAATTTCCTTATACTATCTCGCCTAGAATATATTTGTATCACAATGACTACTATGATTTAGTTAGATACATATACTGGTGATTGAAAACTATTATATCTTGTAATGGTTAGCTTTAATAAGGACCTCCATGAAACGGTCCACCGAAAAATGGTCCTCCATGGAATGGTCCTCCGAAAAACGGTCTTCTTATTTCAACTGGTGTATTTGCATTCCGATACATTAATTTCCCCCCTTTTCTTGGTTAATACATTTTATGCTTATTTCTACTTATATGGGGTTATTAAAACTATTTTAATTAAAAAAATCACATACTTTATCCAGTTATTGCCCAAGGTTCGATCTTTATTGACAAGTATACCAATTAAAATTATCATGACTTAAATCTGCATTAGGTTGATAACTAAATGGAGTCATACCCATCATTAACAAAGGGAACAGAAATAAAATCATGGGGTATATCCTCATAGGAAATTAACATCCATTTCTTCAATAAATCTCCCTTTTCTATTTTTCCATCCAATTTATTAAACTCATTACTATTTAAGACTTCATTTAAACTAGAGTATTTTTCATTGGGATCATAGTAAAAACCATGGTATTGATGGGCCTCTTGCCCTACATCAATGGACAACCTTACTTGTTGTATTTAAAGGGCGTTCATCTTTATATTTCGCATTCATAAATTCTTCCATTCCATCACCTTCATTTACTAAAAGATATCTATCTCTAGCAGTATATTCATGTTTATAAATAGCTGTGAATTTAAGTGTTTAAACTTATTTTCTATGTTGTTGAAGGTATCCCCTAAGGTAAGTTTGTATATTAGAAAATAATATTTTTTTAAATGAAAAGGCAAATACTTTTTTATTTACATAGGATATTAGTGAAGGGTAATAACCCAAATAAAAAATTAAGGAGGAATATAAAATGGCAGATAAAGTTGCTGAATACGGTGGTGGACTAGGTGGCGGAGGGTTATTTTTTAATAACATATTCTTCGAAACACTGCTAATGGTAATCATCATCATATGGCTCTTGAGATGGCTATTTGGTTTTGGATATGGTGCTGGCTGTATCTACTAAGCTAGAACCACTTAATGGGGTAAAGTATGAGACTCCATGCTTTACCCTTAATCAAATAACAAAATCCTCATGACCTTTTATATTTTCAACTAATACTACATTTGTGCATGTCTTTGAAAGGAGATTTAACATGCCTGAAGATATTGATAAACAAAATATTGAAGATATATCTAATCAAAAAAAAGTAGGTGATCTTAATATTATAGAGAACATTGGAAGCGGTAATTTTCCAACTAAGAACATTTATTCAAGGAGTTTAGTACGGACCGTAAGTACTCTTAGAGATAAAACTAATAATATTCGAACTTTTGCCAATGGACTTGAGGAGTTTTTGGATTCTATCGAAAGATTCACACCACACCTTGAAATGTTGCTAAGGGGAGGTGCCTTGCTTTTAGGAGGAACTAAGAAAAAAATCAAATAATCTTTGTTTCTTAAAAAACGTACCCTAAATAATTTCCACTCATAAAATGATAATGTAAGAATAAAAATTAGGCTTCAGGAGGAAATATAAAGTGGCAGATAATACAACAGCCGAATATGGATATGGTGGGTTTGGTTTCGGAGGTTATTGGTGGATTAAAAGGCGGTAATTTGGTAATCAACCATTTTACCGTTTTTCTAAAATGTAAGGTTAAAAATATTCAAAAAGGGAGGTGAATAATGTGATTAAGCTTCATGAATTTAATGTCAATCAAACCTTAAGAGAATTAAACCCTACTGATATAAGCTTTTTAAATTTGAGTGGGTATAAATGTTACCATACTCAAGGGATTAATGGACAAAATACTACTATTGCAGTTATTGACACCGGCGTTTCTCCCCACATAGAGTTGAGGGGCAAATTACTCCAAGGTAGATCGTTTGTTGATTATACCCGCAGACCTTTTGATGATAATGGTCATGGAACCCACGTTGCCGGTACTATAGCCGGTGCCAATGTAGGGGCTGCTCCCGGAGCCCAAATTCTACCTGTTAAAGTTCTAGATGCCGATGGTAATGGTACTCTTATGCTTCTATGACTGGAACTTCGATGTCTACTCCTATTGTTTCAGGCATTGCCGCTCTACAGGCAGCAAAATATAAGATAACCTTTAAAGAGCAAATCAGCGAAGACCAATTGTGGAAATTGATTAAATACAACACTAAAGATCTAGGGATACCGGGTGCTGATAGGGAATACGGGACTGGCTTTGCAACCCTTCAGCCACTAGAACTTAAGCTTGAAGCAAAAAACAACGACGATTATTTAAAGATAAATAATGAAATTTATAATCTTGATTCTAAATTCAGCTTTAATGATGGGGTATTTGTATTGCCGGGAGGATTAATTGGCAATGTAACAGGAGCTTATATCCAGTACAATGATAAAGATATATTAACATTTGAGTATTAGGCAAATTTATCATCACCCTAATTTCCTTTTTTCATATTATGTAGTGTAACTTTTCAAAATACAGTATGAAAGGAGGCAAATAATTAATGGCTGATAATGTTACTGATCAATATGGTGGTGGAGGGTTGTTTTTTAATAACATATTCTTCGAAACACTATTAATGATTATCATTATTTACTGGTTATTAAGATGGCTCTTTGGTTTTAATGCCTATCAATATTAAAATCAAGGTAATCGAAAACAAGAGGTAGGCTCAAGCCTTACCTTTTCTTTTATTTCGTCTATTTTTTTATATATTTCTCTTAATGTTTTTATATTTTATTGCATAAATCATGCCAGAATTTTGCCCTAGTTTTATCAGTATCAGCCTTAGCAGTAAAATTATCTCCAACCCAATATCTTTTTATCCATGCCTTTGTTTCAGATAAATCATAACCGTCTGCTAGAGAAACTAGATAAGGTATTTGCTGATATTCATCTAGAGATATTGTTTTTGATAGTTCTGGGTTTAAACGATAAAACCTATCTTTTAAAATTTGATAGCTAAAGTATGAATCCGCCTCCACCGATCCTTCAAACATTATTGTCTCTAGGGGTAATGGTGGGTTTGAGTTAAAAAACCATTGTAATAGTCCCCATCTAGTTGTGTCTCCTGTTAATTTATGGGGGTTAAAGCCGGTACCAATGGATAATAGGCAAATATTATCACAAATTTCATCGGCAAAATATGGGTCGGAAGCTATAGATATTGCCGCTGTACAAGGATTATTTGCTATTAGTCCGCCATCAATATGATACTTATAGGATGGAAAGTAAATTGGTGCTGCACTACTTGACATTGCTGCATCAATTAGGGAAACATTTTTTGTATTGGAATCAGGGAAATTATTAAAAAAGATTGGACTCCAGCTTTCATCCCGTGAACCAGTTATCCTAAATGCTGGGATTACAACGTATTTCTTTAAATCCTTCAGTGTAAGGTCTTTGGGAAATACCCTCAAAAGTACTTCCTTTAACCTTGTATTACTGTATTTGGGACTTAACAACCCTAAACCCTTGGGAGAAAAAATGTATTTCCCATTTTCTATGGAATATAAATCAATAATATCTTCAATTGTTAAACCATAGGCTAAACCTAGTGCTATTAATGACCCCGTTGAGGTGCCGGCAAATAGGTTGGTTTCTTCTATTAATGAATAATCTTTAGCTATTCTTTTTAATAAATTTATTGATAAAGCTCCCCTAATACCCCCACCGTCAAAACTTAATATTCTGAATTTACTCATTATCATCACCTAACTAAATAATCTTTCTTTATAATATGATTGGTGAAGATGGGGAGTGAGCAAAAGTAAATGCTGTTAGTGATACTATTTATTAATGCATCAATAATCTAAGAAGCACAAGACTTATCTTTTTGCTCTAATTGATGATTGAACACGGGTCGACTAAGCAAATTTTTCTTTATACAAATCCTTATCATATTGAGCCTTACGCCCTGGGCACTTTTCCCGTGAGCAGAGCTGGCAGTTTTCAAAATTCACTTCCGTAGGGAACCGGAAGCCTGAAACTGATTTAATCGGGTACATTAAGGAACTCTGAGAAAGATTAACCCCCACTAACTCAGGTTTGCCTAAAATTGCAAAAAGCTTTGACTGCTCTTGAATTGGCCAATCTTGAAGGGAGCCTGGATTCATTGAAGAGGTATTTCCCCCGTAAGAGTTTTCTTTAAAGTGTTGAAGAAAGGTCTGTATTGCGACACGCAAAGCCATCTCCTTTATGGCGTCAACCCAAAACTTTTCCAGCATATCCTCAATTCCCTTTGACCATTCTTCTATTTCCACACCTGAAGTAGCAACATAGGGGAATATCCTATAGGCATCGTTTAAATTAACTCTGAGTACTCTGCTGGTCAAGGTGATGCCGTCGACAATTACATAATCGTTGCCTCTTTCATCAATAAAAGCCTCTCGATACATTGCCTTAGGCCTGGCAATGCTTTGTGCCTCAGCAACCAATATTGTGGCTCTTTCAGCATAGCCGGGTTTATCAGTTACTCGAATGAGCTTCAAAAACTGCTCCAAATTTACCTCAAAAGAGATGCTATCTAATACAGTTGGCTCCATGACTTTACCTCCTGACTCATACATTTATTTACCAAATTAACTGCACTCCTGGCATCAGCCGCATACCCGTCTGCTTTAATCGACTTACTATAATCATGGGTAACAGGTCCGCCGCCAACAATTACTTTTACCTGATTCCTAATATTTGCCTGTTCTAGAAGTTTAACTGTGCTTGCCATAATGGGCATAGTAGTGGTCAATAGTGCAGACATCCCCAGAACCTGAGGCTTTTGCAGCAAAACAGCTTCCACAAATTCCTCAGGATGAACATCTATTCCCAAATCCACAACCTCATAGCCCCTTGATCTAAGAAAAATAATCACCAGATTCTTGCCGATGTCATGTAAATCGCCGGCTACCGTACCAATAGCAATTTTACCTTCTATCTGTGCAAAGTTTTCTAATAATAACGGCCTGACTACTCGCATCCCGGCATGAACAGCTCGGGAAGAAATTAATACGTCTGGAACATAAAATTCTTCATTACTAAAGCGTGCACTAACAATATCCATTCCTACGATTAACCCATGATATAGTATATCAGATGGAGTAGTACCATCAGCCAGTGCTTCATCGACTAGCATTTTGACCAATGCCGCCTGACCCTCTACCACTGCAACAGCAATTTGTTTTAAATCTCCCATACTTTTCCCTCCCCTTAAGGACCACAGTTGTCTTGAATGAAAATAATTACAATGCGTTTTCCCGATACTGGCTGGGAGTAATCCCTTCGTGTTTTTTAAAAACTTTGGTAAAATAACCGGGATCTTTAAAACCCAAATCGTCGGCCACTTGAATTACACTATACTTTGGATCATGCAAAAGCTTTTTAGCTTCTTCGATTCTGACTTTAGTCAAAAATTCAATAATCGTGCAGTCCAATTCCTGTTTAAAAATCTTACTGATATGGCAGGGGCTAAGAAAAACAGCTTTGGCAACATCCTCCACTGTAATCTTCTTTCGGTAATTACTGCGTATAAAATAGCCTGCTTTTTGGACTACCTGTGAATTACGTACATCTTTTCCTTCCTCCATGCTGTCAATGAAACCTTGAGTAACATGAACTATCCAATGACACAGGTCCTCAATGGTATCTAGCTGTGTAAATTCTTCTACATACTGCAAATTTAACGGTAAAAGGGTTTTTAGAACAACACCTCCCTCTACCGGCGCCCTGGAAATTATCACCAATAATTGCAAAATCCTAGCTTTTACCTCTTTTGTATCCCCGGAATAACGCTGCAGAATCTCTGCTAAAATTTCGTTTAGCACCCTATATGCCGCTGATTTATCACCTTTTCTTACCTGGCAAACTAGCTCCTGCTCTTTTTCCAGGGAATAACCCCTGACGGAGAGATTATCAATTTTCTTAAAAGCCTCTTCTAATATTTTTCTAGCACGTATCTCTTCACCTAACTTTGCCTGCTGCTCACTGATAGCCCTGCGTTGCTTGAGGGTAATCATTCCCGTTTTCGTAACATGATTAGCAACGAGAAACAGCAAATCTGCAGCTGCTTGGACTCTTTGAGCCGAAAGCACCTCCAGTTTTTTAGCATAATCTATTAACAATTTAACCTCAAGTCCCAATCCACGGGTCATATCTTCAATTTCTTCCCAGAAAAAATCCTCTGGCTCCCACATTAAGACCTGCCCACAAACTATTGCACCTAAAAAATCTTCGTCAACAAGTAAAGGGGCAGCCCAGACAATCAAACCTGCATGACATCTGAAAATATAGGGCTTTCCATATTTACTCGCTTCAATTCCAGCACGGGTATAAGAACGTTTACATTTAAAAACCCCGTTCTGAGTAGCCCTGACAAGATGGCAAAACTCACAGTACTCCTCTTTGTCGTCAGGTTTAACAAGTAATTCACCCTGAGAATCTACAATAAATGCCCGCAACCCTGTGGCTTTGGTAAATGAGAACAAAATTTGTTTCAAAATATTTATTTCAGTTATTTCCTGAAGTTTAAGCACACTAACCTTGTTGATAAACCCTTGTTGCATATCAAACACCTCTTGGCAGGATTCTCATTCCTTAAAAGCTTGCTCATTTCGAATTAATATACATATTCACCACTTCTTGGAAAAAACCTTTTAAAGTAAAAAAAATCACCAATTGGTGGCCGGGAGGAGGTAAACTAGCGCCTCTTCCCGGCAGGTTTTATGCTTTTATTTACATGGAAACGCCAGGTGATTCCGTTTTTATTGCCTTTTCATTAACTATAATAATCTGCTCATTATTAAATGCCTTCACTAAGGAATAGCACATTAAAACCATAACAATCATAAATGGGAATGCAGAGACGATAGAAGCCGTTTGCAGGGCCCCAAGCCCTCCTGCTGCCAGTAATACTGCAGCTACTGCACCTTCGGTGACACCCCAGAAAACCTTCAAACCCGTTTTTGGTTCCAAGTCCCCACCTGAGGTAAGCATACCCATGACAAAGGTAGCAGAGTCTGCAGACGTTATAAAGAAGGTAGCAATCAGGAACATTGCCATGGTAGAAATCAGACCTGCCAGCGGTAAGTTATGCAGCATGGCAAATAGCGCTGTAGACATGTTTTCAGAAACCGCTTTAGCTATTTCAGCCGCGCTGGATACTTCCAAAGAAACAGCTGTTCCTCCCATAATAGAAAGCCAAATAAAGCTCAAAAGAGTTGGAGCAATCAGAACTCCCAGGATAAACTCGCGTACGGTCCTACCTTTGGATATCCTGGCAATAAACGCTCCCACAAAAGGTCCCCAGGCAATCCACCAAGCCCAGTAGAAAATTGTCCAACCACCGACCCAACCAGGATTGGCACCAAAGGGGTCAGTCCAGAAACTCATCTGGACAATGTTTTGGAGGTAAGTACCCATAGTGTCAGTAAAGATATTAAGAATATCCCTGGTTGGTCCTAAAAAAAGAACAAAGAGCATAATTATTCCTGCTAAATACATGTTAATATTACTTAAGAGTCTAATCCCTTTATTGATTCCCGTTACCGCCGAAATAATGAATAAAACTGTCATTACTCCTATAATAACAATAGTTGCACCAGTTGATTCCACAATATTGTAGACATAGTTCAAACCGCTGTTTATCTGCATCGCACCAAGACCCAAGGAGGTAGCTACCCCGAAAAGTGTGGCAAAAACCGCCAAAATATCCACTGCTTTTCCAATGGGTCCTTTAATTCCTTCATCACCTAGCAATGGGTGCAGTGTCGAGCTAATTAGAGCAGGAAGCCGTTTGCGAAACTGGAAATATGCAAGGGCCATACCGACTACTCCATAAATAGCCCAGGGGTGTAACCCCCAATGAAGGAAAACGTAACGCATTGCCATCCCGGCCGATCCAAGAGTATTGCCTTCGCCAAAGGGCGGGCTCGCATAATGATACATGGGTTCAGCAACACTCCAAAATACCAATCCGATACCCATCCCAGCGCTGAATAGCATCGCAAACCAGGACCAAGTACTGTATTCTGGAACATCGTCGTCTTTACCCAACTTTATTCTGCCATATTTGCTCCATGCCACGACAATGCAAAAAACCAAAAATAGGGCAACAATCAGCATATAAGACCAACCGAAATTGTCGGTAAAAAATGCCATAGCGGCTCCAAAGGCTTTACCCGCTTGTTCTGGAATTAACGCACCCCACAGCACAAAAACCATAGCGATTATGGCGGAAATACCGAAAATGCTCTTGTCAATCTTTCCAAAGAAGCTATTTTTCATAATCTCAACCTCCTTAATTTTTTAAATTTTCTAAATATTCCTCTTGGAATTATGCACTAACTTATCTTCCAGCACCTCAAACCTCGCCTCACCTCCTTTTTGCTATTGGGCATTACCCTGCAAGCTAAAATTTCCTCTCCTGCCCGAATTGCGGAAAATAGATAGCCTCCATAAATTTATCCTGAAAATCTTTCCGTGCTGAAAGTTCAATGTATTTAACGCCATTGGCTATCTCCCAGGCTCTCTCTCTTGCCTCTTCGGAGATGAGGACAAGCTGAGAACCAACACCTGCGGCATTACCTACAGCTCGAATTCTCTCTAGATCTAAATTAGGAACAAGTCCAATTCGCCATGCACTTTCCTTCCTGATGTATGTGCCAAATGCACCTGCTAGCAAAATCTCGGTAATGTCTTGTTCTCGAACACCCAGCTCTTCCAGAAGCACTTGAATTCCTGCCAGGATAGCGCCTTTTGCTAACTGCAGTTCCCGAATATCCTTTTGGGTAATTAACAGGTCTTCATCCAATCCATTTCCTTCGCGATAGTCCAGAACAAAATCAAACCCGCTGGCTCCTGGGATAATACGCTTCCGAATTTGAACCGGAAGATCATTATCCCCTTTCGGATCGGTAATCCTACCAGTATAATCGATTATACCTGCCTTGAGCATTTCCGCCACTGCATCAATCAATCCCGAACCACAAATACCTACACTAGGTAATGAATTAATTGTCTGCAGCACTACATCTCCGGTAATGTCAACTCTCTCAATTGCACCAGGCGCTGCACGCATCCCGAATTTGATTTGGGCACCTTCAAAGGCTGGTCCCGCTGCGGTTGAACAAGCATAAAGTCCTTTTTCGGAACCCAATACCAATTCCCCATTTGTACCGATATCTATCGCTAATCTCAGCTCCCTACTTTTGTCCAAACCCGTAGCCAGTATAACTCCTACAGTATCAGCACCTACAAAACCCGCAATATTGGGAACAATAACACAGTAACCTTCCGGGTTGATCTTTAAGCCCAATTCCTGAGCCCTGATGTCTGCCACTGTTTTAAAAGCAGGTACGTACGGAGCTCTAGCTAGATAAACTGGACTAACCCCAAGCAGTAAGTGGGTCATTGTCGTATTACCTACTATAGTAATTTCATATATACTTTCCTTTTTTATTCCTGCATCTTCTGACAGCTTGGTAACTATCCCATTTAAAGCAGTTATTACCTTGGACTGTAATGTATAGAGCCCCTGATCCTCATTATCTACATAGGATATGCGGGAAATAACATCTGCACCATAAACCCGCTGGGGATTTCCCTCCGATTGAGTTGCCAAAACCTCTCCAGTCAAAAGATTAATGAGGGAACCAACAAGGGTGGTCGTTCCAATGTCGAAAGCAATTCCATACAGCTCAAGGGTGGTATCCCCTGCTTTGAGGGCCACTATTTCGCCCTTACGGGCAACCACTGTAACCATGTGTTTATTTTTACGAAGCAAATCAGGGAGCATGCGTAATATTTCAACCTTCATGGGGTAGGAAGCACTCTCATGCAAAGCACTCCATAATCTTTCCTGGTCGGAAGCCGGCTTTTCCAAAGATGGTACCGGAACTGTAACAGTAAACTTCAAAAGCCTGCCCCGGCGCTCATAGCTTGCTAATTCTGTTTGCAGCAAACTTTTACGGCTTTCGTCTACTTTAGCTTGTGGGACTATCACTACCATATCCCGATCTACTTCCAGACGACAGGCCAATTTACTCTCGCCTTTAATTTCACTGGTTCCGTCAGGATTTATTTCTTGAGAATCAGGATTAGCCACTTCAATTTTACATTTACCACAGGTACCACGGCCGCCACAGGGTCCTTCTATATAAATGCCAGCTTCAATCAATGCTTTCATCAAAGTATTGCCTTGGGTTACAGACATTTCTATACCTATAGGCAGAACCTTTACTTTATAATTTTTCATGGCTAACCCGCCCCTCGGAATTATAATGGAGAATTGAGATTAGATAATTGAGAATGGAGAATGACTAATTTATTAATTCTCAATTTTCAATTTTCAATTGCTTTAATAAAGGCTTGAAGGCTTCTGTCAATACTTACATCAAGCTGGGGTGGCTGGTATTCGTCCAAAATCTGCCGGTATTTCTTTCCACTCTCCTCAAGGGCTGTGGGTGACCCTTTCATTTTCCAGTGGTCGTATGTGCCTCTATGACTAATACCTGGTCTCCAAAATTCCCTCTTGTATGTATGTAAAGTATGATCCTGATCGAGAAAATGCCCTCCTGGGCCAACCTTTTCTATTACTGGTAAAGCCAGAGAAGCTTCGTTAACTTCAATTCCATTTTTTATTCTTAAAACCATACCGCATAATTCATCATCCATGATGAATTTTTCGTAGGACATGGTCATGTAATATTCGAGTATACCTGCAGCATGCAGTACAAAATTGATACCGCTCTTCACTGTTGTTAACAGGTTCATCATTGATTCCCAACCGGACTGGGCATCAGGAATTTTAGAATCAGTAATCGCTCCCCCGCCCCTAGAGGGTAAGCCATAATATGCAGCTAACTGTGCTGATCCACTGGTGATTAATGAAGTTTCGGGTGCTCCAATGGCAAGAGAACCGTATCTCATTTCCGTAATAGAGGAGGCCGCCCCATAGACCACCGGAGCCCCAGGTCTGACCAACTGCACCAGCACTATACCGGTTAGGATTTCTGCATTTTGCATGGCTAAAGTACCGGCAAGAGATGAAGGAGAGGTAGCCCCAGCCATACCTAGAGATGCAACAATCACAGCTTGCCCTGATTTTGCATATTCCATTAAGGCACCTAACATCCGTTCATCAAGAATCAACGGTGTAATAGTATTAATTAAACTTATTAGAGCCGGTTTTTCTATTATAGAATGCTCAGGTCCAAACAAAATCTGTACCATGCCGATACTCTCGTGAGCTTTCTGTGCACCTGAAGCACTGCCCATAAAGCATTTGTCCGAATTTTTGATACATGCATAAATCATTTTGGCAGCTCTGATTTCATTAGGAAGGTCATTAGGCTCGACTAATACCCCACCTGTCATACTCAGATTTGGACTTGCACCGGCTAATTTGGAAAAATTCTCGTAATCATGAAAGGTGGCTTTGCGCTTGCCTTTTTCCTGATCAGTCACGAAGGGTGCTCCGTAACCTGGGACAAGAACAGTGTGGGCACCGCCAATTTTCACATTTTTTGCCGGGTTACGGGCATGTAAAGTAAATTGCTTTGGTGCATTTTTAAGCTCAGTCTCCATTAATTTTGATGACAAGAAAACACGCTGCCCCTCTACCCGGGCACCTGCTTTTTTAAAAGTCTCTAAAGCTGGTTCATACCGGACTTCAATCCCAGTGTTTTTTAAAATAGCTAATGTAGTCTCATGTATTAATTCAATATCTTTTTCCGCTAACACTCTCCAGCAAGGTACAGGCATTCTAGCCCCTCCTTCTATTACCCACAGGAAACTTCAAAAAGTCCACTACGATGGGCAGTAAGATACTTCATACAGTACTCATCCTTACCCAGCAGCGCTTGGGAAGCATAGACAAACCCCATCATCACTTTGTCCAGCGGATCTAAAATATACGCATCCATCCCCATGGCCATGGTTTGAATCATGAAAGCCTGATTTAAAATTTTTCTGTTGGGCAAGCCATAGGAGATATTACTTAAACCGCAAATACAGTGAACATTGGGATACATTTTTTTAATTCCATAAATTGTTTCAAGAACTTCCATCCCAGCTTTATCACCGGTGCTGACCGGTTTAACTAGAGGGTCAAGATAAATGTCGTCTTCTGTCACTCCCGCACTAGTTAAATCTCCCACCAGCTTTTTGGCAATTTTCAACCGATCCTCTGCTGATTCCGGCATGCCAGAATCATCCATACATAAAGCCACAATTTTAGTCTTATACTTGGTTACCAAAGGGAGAATCTGCTGAAACCGTTCTTTCTCCGCCGTAATCGAGTTAATCATGGGCTGTCCGTACTTCACCAAGGATAATCCAACCTCGATGGCCTTGGGATTGGGGCTGTCTAAACACAACGGTGTGGTAACCTGGGACTGAATAGTTTCCACTAGCCAAGCCATGGTTTCCGGCTCATTAAAAACCATCGTACCGCAATTGACGTCAACATAGTTAGCACCCGCAGCTACTTGTTTCTGGGCCATTTCCTTAATAAAAGCTTCGTCCTTACTCTCTACGGCCGGTTTAATAGCTTTTCTACTGGTATTGATCAATTCACCAACTATGATCATTTTATTGTCTCCTCCTCATACATTCTTTGGGGACATCCTGATTGCAGGAAGCAGGAAGCAGGAGACAAGATGCAGGAAGAACCTATTCGTGTCGTGCCTCTTGCTTCTTGTTTCTTGCCTCATGAATGTGGTGTGTCCCCTTACATTCGTTGGGGACATTCCTCCAACCCAAGTTGAATCCTCCAATGGAGGTGTGTCCCCTTACCTATTTAAAAAACTTTTCTTTTACCCCGTTGTCCTCCCATTTGGGACGCCCTATTGCAATTACTTCTATCCTTGTCTCAACATAGATATCCTGTTTCCAACTTGTACCTGCAGCAGTGTAAACATCATCACAGTTAACTATCAGTTGATAATCGGCTGCCCCCGCCTTTTCAGCAGCCAAAATAGCTTTTTCTTTTGCTTGGGCTAGCCCATAATCGCTAGCATCTTTTAAATATATAAAACCCTTACGTTGCCAAGGAGCGTGAAGGATAAACCCGCCCTCAGCCCCAGGCTTAATTAGAATTTTAACCTTTTCCACCACTTTACCGGTAGCTGCTCCAATAGCGTTAGCTATTTCCGCATGCTGTGGAATAATCAACTCAGTATGCAATTTTTCGGCGACTTGCGGCAGGTAAGCTTGGACAGGCGCACCGATTGCTATTATAGGAAATTTAACCTTAATACTAACCTCTACTGAGTTACATGTTTCAGGGTTTAAGACCTTTTCAACAAAATACATTGCGTCTGGACTGTTTTTAAGCCAGAGATTCTTGCCTTCAAAGCTGATAACGCTTTGTATTACAGCCAGACATAGATTGTTAATTATGTTTTCCATTGCGAATTCCAGGAACTCTTTGGCACCTTTCCCCAGCCGTTTAGCCAAAATCTTTACTCCCAGCCGAGAGGCCTCTTGGTTCCACTCAATATAAGAACCGTTAGCATGGAGAATATCTGTAGGGGTTACCGATATTCTTGCCAACACACCAATATTAACCAGGCGCTCAGGGTTAATCAAATTTGGGTCCTTACCAAGCTTTTTAGCCAGGTAAAAAAGTGAATGGGGTGTTTTGAGAAGCTTGATAATTTCCTCTTCCGTAGATGTCAAGCTCTCCACTGCTGATTGTTTTAAAAGCATAAAACAGTCAGTAGGCTGGGCAGATAATAAATCCTGCTCATTTTCTTCTAGTTCCTGTAATTCAGCAACTAAATATGGATAACTAGAAGCCACAACTGACAATGGCCAGACCCTCTGGGGACCTATAATCAGCTTCTTATCTTTTGTGACTTGCAGATAACTATCCCCACCTAAACCATAGGTATTGATTTCCGCTGCCTGAACTCTTGTCAGCCAGCCGCCTACCATGGCGCCTTCCTTATTTACCCGCGGTACTCCTTCATGTAAGATTGCAATATCGGTAGTAGTTCCTCCCATATCCAATACTAAAGCTTCTTCCACTGCAGTAATAAAGGTAGCACCAATAATGCTGGCAGCCGGACCTGATAGGATAGTCTCAATTGGTTTTTCCCGCGCCATAGTTTCACTCATTAAACTGCCATCACCTTTAACAAGCATCAATGGCGCTTGGATACCCACTTCCTTTAATACTAGCTTGACGGATTCAATCAATTCAGCGATAATCGGGATTAATTTAGCATTAAGAACCGCTGTGACTGAGCGCTCATGAAAACCGAGGGATGTTGTAAGCTGGTGAGCACATACCACCGGCACTTCTAAAATCTCTTGAACCAAATCCCGTATTAATAATTCATGTTCCGGGTTACGGATACTCAGGAAACCCGATACAGCCAACGCGCTGACTTCACCTCTAAAGCTGCTAATCGCCTCACGAGCTGCTTTTAAATCTAGACTAGCCAGAGGCCTGCCCTTAATATCGTGCCCACCCCCCAAAACAGTATAATGTTGTACAGGGAGACTTTTAATTGGTTCATGGCCAATTAGTATTAAACCAACTTCGGAGCCGCGGCCTTCTACGATAGCATTAGTCGCCAAAGTTGTTGAGAGCGCAACCATCTTGATCGACTTTAAATCTCCAAATCCTAAAGCCTTGATGCAGTTTCGGATACCAACGGTCAAATCTTCTCTAGTAGTCAATGCTTTAGCTTTTGTTTTAATTATTTGGCTCCCCGGTTCCAAAATTACACCGTCAGTATAGGTACCTCCTGTATCGATGCCCAACACTAATGACATGTTACTTCCTCCTAAGCATAACCTTATGATTTCATCCTAAATTCAGGACTTTTTCTATATCCTAGGGTTGGAAAACCGGCTGTGATTGAAGGCACTGAAAAAGTCTAACAATATGAACAAATACCCAAGATTGTCATTAGGTAAAAAAACTAAGCGATGTAAACAAAATCGGAACACATGATTTTGATACCCTGCTTACCTGAGCGATAGCGAAGGATCTAGTATTTAAGCGACTTTCAAGATTCTTCATTCCACTTCGTTTCATTTAGAATGACACGAAATGGGGCTTTTTCAGTGGTCTCCTGTGATTAAGGGTTGCCAAAAAAGCAGGCAACCACTTAATCCTTTTACCTTATACAACCGAATTCAGTTTACTTTCTGCCCGCTCAACAACGGCTCTGATCTTTTGTTGAATATCTTTTGGAAGGGGATCTGGTTCATAATTTAAGATAATATCTTTTACCTTCTCGTTAGCTACTTCAGTCAAAGTCTTACTGCCGGCAGACTGCCACATTTCATAGCGCTGCCTGTTAATGAGCTTAGGATACCAGGTTTCGGTCTTAAAATGCTTTAAGGTATGATTTTCTGCCAGGAAGTGTCCTCCCGGACCAACCTTATCAATCAAATCAATAGCTAATGTTTCATCATCGACCCGAATCCCCCGGACTAATCTTCTGGCCATACCAATAATATCATCTGAAATAGTCAAAAGTTCCAGGCTTGCTGTAGACCCATATTCCACGTAACCCACATCGTGGTTTAAGTTTGGTCCCGACAAGGCGGTCATGGCAATAGACAACGCCGCTTCAATCCCGGCTTGTTCGTCGCAAATACACGAATCAGTGCAACCGGCAGTACCAAACATGGGTAGCTTTAGATAATGGGCCATATCAGCCAGAGCAGACATCAGCAGGTTGAATTCCGGTGAGCCATAGGAGAAAATAGTAGTACTCATATCCATTACGGTAAATACACCGCCCATGATAAAAGGTGCGCCTTCACGGGTGTTTTGGTGTAAAACCAATCCGCTGAGGCTTTCTGCCAAGCCGTTGGTCAATACCCCTGCCATTGTTGAAGGAACTGTACCTCCTGCCATAACGCAGGGGGTGTATACTACAGGAAGGGCCTTTTTAGCGGCCAATATTAATTTGGAAGCAGCTTCCCAAGCATGCTGCAAAGGTGAAATCGGTTCTGCATAAAGGGTCATAATTGGATTTTTACGCAGTTCTTCTTCTCCGCCGGCAATGATTTCACACATTTCGATAATGTCAGCAAAACCATAAATATCGTGGGCTGTGGTAACAATGGGCTTACCGGTGTTTAATACCTGTGTTTCGAATTGATACCTATCAGAAATCAATAAAGGAACATTTTGGACAATCCCCAAAGACATGACAAAATCAAGGTTGGGTAGTGCATCAATAACTTTACATGCCCATCCTACAGATTCTTTAGTAGAACGCTTTCTTTCACCGGTAAATGGGTCAATGGTAAAAGGAGTGTCGGAACCTGTACCGAAATAGGCGTTATTACCTTCCAAAAGCACATCTCGGGAACCAGTACGACTGTTACACAAAGTTACTCTGTGAGGTACGGTCCTCAATGCCCGGTCAACCAGATAAGACGGAATCCTAACTCGATTTCCATCTACATAGCAACCGGCTTTTTTCATTATTTGTAAAGCCTCATCATCATGATAAGTAACACCAGTACGCTCCAGTACCTCCTGAGCAGCCAAAAATATCTCTTCACACTGACTAGGGGAGAGAATGCTTAACATGGTACTGGCATTTGCTTTATAGTTACTTCTAGTTCTCACTTAAATCTCTCCTTTCTTACCCATAAGTTTAGCTAATGAGTCGTTTACAGAGGTCCGTAGCTGAAGCTGCATCAGGAGCAAATCCGTCAGCGCCAATTTCCTCAGCAAAATCATTGGAGATAGGTGCTCCACCAACGATTACTTTCACTTTATCTCTCAGACCCTCTTCCTTTAATACCTCAATTGTATCCTTCATGGAAAGCATGGTTGTGGTCAAAAGTGCTGACATTGCAATAATATCAGGATTATGATCTTTTACCGCCTGAACAAATTTTTCCGGTGAAACATCCACACCTAAGTTGATAACTACAATTCCCGCACTCTCCATCAGCATACCCACCAGATTCTTACCGATATCATGGAGGTCACCTTTGACAGTGCCTATAACTACCTTGCCCGCTGAAGGAATGTCACACTCGGCAATCAGAGGCTTAACTATTGCCAGACCAGCATTCATAGCCCGTGCCGACATTAATACTTCAGGCACATACATTTCGCCGCTTTTAAAACGCACACCAACAACACCCATGCCTCCAATTAGACCCTTATTTATAATGTCCAGGGGATCAATACCACTGTCTATATAGTTTTTGGTTAAATCTTTTACTTGCGCTTCATTACCAGTGATCACACTATTGGACAATTGTTCAAAGTTAGCCATTATTTTTCCTCCATTTCAATTGTTATTTCCTATCTTTTTTTGGCAGCTTCCCTAACCTCCGCTCTTTCAATGATAGCCTTAATTTCTGCCAGTGTTTTTTCCGGTAAGGGTTCTGCTCTGTGGTTATTAATAATATCCTGAGTCTTTTCCTTGACTCGTTGTCCTAAAGTCTTACTTCCGGTAGCTTTCCACTCATCGTAACGTATCCTGCTTATCAGAGTCGGCCACCAGGTTTCAGTTTTGAAATGTTTCATGGTATGGGCCTCACCCAGGAAATGACCTCCTGGTCCAACATTGTCTATAACATCCACAGCCAAGGTTTCATCATTTACTTCAATTCCACGTAAAATCCGCTTGACCATGCCGATAATCTCATCATCCATCACCATCAATTCCAGAGAACCGGTAGCTCCATACTCCATATAGTTGCAGTCATGAATAATGTTGGCTCCACTGAGCCCGCCAACCAATATAGAAAAAGCCGCTTCCAGTGACATCTGAGCATCAATAACCTTTGAATCAGTGCAACCACCGGTGCTAAAGCTTGGAATGTGTAAATAACGAGCAACATTGGACAACCCAGCCGACATTAAACTCAACTCGGGTGCTCCATAAGCTAAAATGCTGCTGGACATATCCATGGTTGAGATCAGACCGCCCATAATGAAGCCTGAGCCTTCACGGACCAATTGCCCCGCGACCAGACCTACTAAACTGTCAGCGACAGAGATTAAAATAGAACCGGCCATTGTGGCAGGGGCTACACCGCCGGCAAAAGTACAGGGAGTATAAATTATTGGAATATCATTTCTCGCTGCAAAGATGGCTTTATCGATAGCTTCATCAGAATGACGCAGCGGAGGACTAGATTCTGAATAGAGAATAATAAACGGGTTATTCTGCAGTTCCTTTATACCACCCCGAACTGCTGCCGCCATATCCACAATATCCTGGTACTGGTCAACTCCGAAACCCCAGTGGATAATCGGCTTGGTGGTATTAGTTACCAAAGCCTCAAAACCATGTACGTCAGCCAGAGTAGGCGTCACGTCCATAGGAGTACCATTATCCATTGCGTAATCAATATTGGGAAGTGCATCACAAACAATACCTGCCCGAACTGTATCAGATATTTTAGGTCTCCTTCTCTCACCGGTAAACGGGTCAAGGGTATAAGTGTTGGTAGGCCCAGGACCATAATAAACATTATTTCCTTCTAAAAACATTGAGCGTTTCCCATTACGGTCACTAATAGCAATCCGAGAAGGAGCAGTTCTTACCGCCCATTCCACCAAACGCGAAGGAAAACGAACCCTGTTACCCTCTACACGACAACCGCCCTTAGCAAATAGCTCCAATGCTTCTTTGCTGTAAACGTCCGCACCGGTTCTTTCCAAAGCTTCAAGGGCACCATTATAAATTTCCTCACACTGAGCATCACTTAACACCTTAAACTGAGGAGTCTGGTTCACTTCGAAATTTGCCCTGACATATGAACTTTGACTAGTCAACTGTTATCTCTCCTTTCTCAAACGCAGGTTTATGCTCTTGAACTGCTTGCAGTTCTGTAGCTGAAGCTGCATCCGCAGATAAACCAATAAATTAGCACATCTGCTTTAGTACAGCTAGGGTGTCTTTAATAAATCCCCTCCTTTTGATTTTTAGTATTAGGCTGAACAATCAGACTAGATTAAAAATTCTGATAAATTAATCCCCATTTTTTGCCTTTTTCTTAACTTATTAAAAATCATTCTTCTTTTAATAAAGATTCCCCTATGTAAGATTCCATGATATCTGGTAATTTCCTATTCAAAAGCAAAAATATTACCATTAGTATCAACAAACCCCTTACTACCAAATTATTTAGTGCTTGTGACTTGATTCAAAAAAAACTACAAGTAAATTACTTGTAGTTTTAAAAACAAAATTTGTGTCTTAGAACCCTTACTTAATAAGTAGATATGATTTTTATATTTATCTTCATTCAGTAAAGAACGCTTTGCACGACTCCTCAATTATATATAGCTGTACATATTTAGACGGTTCCCCGGCTGGTCCCATATACTTAACTTCCCGGAGAAATGCATCGATATCAACAGGTGTAGAACTAACCACCATTTTAAAATTAAAGAATTCTTCAATGGGATCGCCTTCTTTTCGTTGGGCTTCCGGTCTATTTTTATTCTCTTCTTCGAACTTTTCCTTTTCTTTTTCCTTTTCCAGCAAATCCTTAACACTTATTTTTCCTGCCATACTTTTTATAGGCATCCAGGCATCAACATTAAGTGTTTTCGTACTTTGCGAATCAATTTTTACATTATAAGCTTCCTTATCCCAGATAGGAATACCCTCATAGTCCATTAAATAAAAATCATAGAAATACAATTCGGAATTGCCGTTATTGGTAATATCTATCTGGAAATTTATAGGTATTAACTCTCCTTCCTGATTATGGACTTTCACTTCCGAAATAGAAACATCTACTTGACTTGCAAAATCTTTTGCTTTTTCTCCCTGATGCATGTGTCTCACTGCTCCTGTTCCCATAAAGATACTACCTTTATACACAACATCCCATTCTTCTTTGCTGAGTCTAATTAATTTATCTTCATCCAATTTTTTACCAATTTCCGTTGGAACAGGCTTTACAATATCCTGATAGTTCGCTAAAGCCACACCGGTCAGCAATAAAAATACTAACACTATAAGCACAGTTGATTTTTTCAATTTACTCACCTCTATTCTTTAATATTTATTTTTATTATTATAAATATCATTAACACATAAAACATCCCAGTATTCAATAATTTGATTTAAAATACAATGAGTATCCTCGGGATGTCCATCATGGGTGCAGTAATATACATGGCTGGCTTCATGCCGGGTTGTATCCCAATCAAATTCAAAATACTCTGTATCTTTTACAATCATTTCATCTGCCCCGGCATAGGGAACAAGTCCCACGTATCCGTCACTGGTAGTCTGAGTAGTAAATACCATTTTTACCTGTTCAGGTGCAGTAGTCTCTACGATAGCTTCCTGAAGAAGTTCTGATAAAGTTGTGAGGCTGTTATCAGAATCCCAGGCTACGTAATAATTTACATTGTACTGTATTCCAAAGTCACTTTCAAAACCTTCACCAGCTTGACTGACCAATTCTGTAATTCTATTCTGCCAATTATCACCATATCTTGTTCTGAATTCTTCATCGGCAACTGCTTGAACACTTACCGGAATTATACCTACCGGAGAAGATACTTTTGTTACCCCTAATTTATACTGTGCAGTACCATTTGACCAGCTATAATTATTAACTAAAATTCTGTATGTACCGGTAGAATTTGCAGTATATGCTATTCGTTCGGCACTTGTCTGCCCGTTTATAGACCTATCAACAAAAACACCCGAGTCATCATATAAAAATAAGTCGTAGTCATCAGGTAAGCTATAAAGATCAATAAAAATTTTGTCGCCGCTATTTATATCAAGTACATACCAATCATGGTCATATTCATTGTCTAAGGTTGCGGTATGTTGGGTATCTCCAGGTGTTAACTGATAAGCAAAATGCAAGCTGTCATTAGGCTCATAATTATCATAGGAATATGAGTAATGTGTGTAGAGTCTATAATTTTCTGAAGGATTATAACCAGTATAAGTAACTATTCTGATAAAATAAAAACCTTCCGCATCTTCATGGCTCAAAACCTCATAATGGTCACCATTATAAAGAGAATAACTTTCCAAACTTAACGTAGTATCCTCCAGCTTATAAAAATATACATCATAATCACAACCTGATGGAATATTTTCTAAATATACAGTTAGCTTTCCAAAATCATCTGAATAAAAGTAGTACCAATCTTCATCTTCAGCAGTTCCAATATTCCCTTCTATCCAGTTTCCTATAGTAATATTTGTTGCGTTGCTCGGATCATCATTCGGTTCTGTTTCTGTAGAAGCTAAGGTAAAAAACTCCTGGGTTCTTTCATCCCCATCACCCCTTTCTCGTAAATTAAAAAAACGGAGGCAAAATGTACTAATGTCGTACATCTTAGCCTCCGTTTCTCGGTCAGCTAATACTTCTTCTTTTTTCTATAATATCGCAACCGACTAATTTACCTTTTTGAAAAACTAAACTTATTGTCCCATATTTTCCTTCATCCGAAAATTTCTTTATCACATCTAAATATTCTTTAGGAATAACTTTCGTTAGCTTATCTATCTGATTTTCGGTAAAGTTCATTTTAATCACTTCCAATCAGATAAAATAAAACCTACCTTTCGAGTAAACCAAAAGATAGGTTATGTCACTTTTAGATATGATATTCTTTCGGCAACCCGGCGACCATAGCTTTTGCTTTAGGCCCGTAGCTTTGCGTCCCTAGTTTTCACTAAGTTTGCCTTTTTCTTAAGATTAAAATAACATATTATAGGGTTTTTGTCTAGTATATTTTTGAATACTTGGAATAAAATAGTATTTTGGTCCTATTTTATTATATCTAACGTCCTTTTTAATTGTTGAAATTCAGGAACTTGTTATATTATTACGCTTTTGAAAGCGCAGGAACGATTCTTATGCTTCTATATTTTACTTTTTTGCTACCTCTTTTTCCCGCATCAAATTACCTGACTTATATGCATTGCTTGGAATTTTCCCCCACTTCTTTGGGCAGCCTTACTCAGCTGCACAAGACACACAGGACATTCAGATACAACGATTTGGGCAGTAGTCTTTTCGATATTCAGTCTTTTCTTTTCCAGAATAGTATTTGCTATGTCAGGATAGTCAATGTGAAAGGACCCAGCCCCTCCACAGCAAACGTCAGCACCTGACATTTCAACAAAATCTCCAGCCCCACTTAATAGCTCTCTTGGCTCTTTTTTTATTCCCTGACCACGTCCAAGATGGCAGGGTTCATGAAATGTTAACTTTGTCCCCATGCGCTGCCGCGGCTTGTATCCTGCCTTTAAAAGAAACTCTGACAGACCCATTATCTTCTTGGTAAAAACCTCAGCTTTGACTTTCCATTCCGGGTCATCTGTAAAAAAGGCGGCAGTGTGTTTTAAAGTACCACTACAGCTTGCACAGTCACTAACCACTACATCAACCTCTTGAAGTAAACTGATGTTCCGCTTTGCTAATTTTAGAAAATCCCCTCGGAGTCCATGGGATATGTGAGGTAATCCGCAGCACACGTTATCTACTAAATGTACCTTAGTGAGAGTATTTAAGATTTTGATGGTTTCCGAAACTGCCTCCGGAAATATCATCTGCATACCACAACCCCGGAAATATGCTATCCTCGTATCTTTTAAAATAGGAACATTAGCTGACATGACTGCACCATTAAGGGCCGCAGGACCCGCAAAGCTGGCCAGGTAATCCTCCCGTGTAAACTTTCGTGGCGCCATTCCATAAGGAACAAGTCTGTTTAATCTTAATTTAATTTATGAGGCCAAGGGCACCTGTTATTAACAAAGTTCTGTCTCTTAAAATTTTTCCCAAAACCTTGTATTTCGGTTTAGTACCACCTTGCCTATCAGCAATATGCTGACGTGCTCCCATCATTACTTCATCGGTTTTCACCTTGTTTGGACATTGGTCTACACAAGTACGGCAAAGCAGGCAGATCAACCACATCCAATAACTAGGAATTAGGTTCAAGGCCACCCTCAATAAGAGCTCGCAATGTTGTTTTTACCTCGCGCACTTGATAGCTCAATACCTTTAATACCAAAGAGTGGACAAACAGGCAGACAAGTTCCACAGCGATCACACTTACTTACAATATGTTTGATTTCCTTTAAAACATCCTGTCTTTGATGCTCAATCATATCAAATCGCTCCTCAATATCATCACCATATTTTTCCTGGATTAAGAATACCCTTAGGATCAAATGCCTGTTTAACAGCTTTTATGGCTGCAACTCCGTCCTCACCCAATGCGTGTCCTATGTAATCACGTTTTGTTACTCCGATACCGTGTTCACCTGATAGGGTCCCGCCGACAGCAAGGGCTGCCATAAAGATTTCATCAACAGCTTTATGCACCCGTTCAGCCTCTCCAGCTTTAGGTAAATCACAAAGGATAGAAGGGTGAATATTGCCATCACCAGCATGGCCATATACTGCAATTGTCAGGTTATATTTTTCTGCTATGGTACGGATACGGCGTACAACTTCGGGAAAGGTATCTCGGGACACTGAAATATCTTCACCAAGACGGTTGGGAGCCATTGCTGCAACCGCCGAGCTCAATCCGCGGCGGATGTTCCATATTTCTTCAGCCTCAGCAGGGGACGCAGCAATTCGAACTTCAGCTACACCCAGACGACGAGCTATTGTTTCAATCTGTTTTGCCTGTTTTGTAAGATCAGTATGATCATCGCCATCTATTTTGATAATGACACATGCCTCTACTTCAGGATCAATTTCAAGCTTGCTATGCCGGGCCACAGCTTGAATACTGGTCTTATCCATCAATTCGGCGGATGCAGGTACAACTCCGGACTGGAGAATAGTATGTATAGTAGAACACCCATCATCTAGGGAAATAAACATAAGCTGCAATGTGTTGCGCACCTTGGGCATAGGAATTAGGCGCAATAGTATCTTAGTTATGATTCCTAGTGTCCCTTCAGACCCGGTAAACAGACTGGTTAGATTATAGCCTGTGACATTTTTTATAGCTTTTCCACCGGTATGAATTGCCCTTCCATCAGCCAAGACAACCTCAAGACCCATAACGTAGTTATTAGTTACACCTATTTAACAGCCCTCATCCCACCTGCATTTTCTGCTACATTACCGCCTATAGTAGAAAATTTCCAGCCAGCCGGATCCGGTGGATAGAATAAACCCTTTGCTGCACAATAATTATAAAGGTCAATTGTGCGCACACCGGGTTCTGTATTAATCATCATGTTTCGTTCGTCAAGTTCAATAATTTGAGGCTGCACCACGATAATCTCATGCTCATAAGCAATCTTCATAACAGCCGAAACCTCTTCCGTGGTCAGCGGACGAACAGCCAAATGGGGCTTATTTGCTGGCAGCAAAGGTACAAAGGATGAATCATACGAGTAACTGAATAGATCTAGATTAGAGTCAAGTACATTTTCTTCGCCAACAATTGCTCGAATTTCATCTTTAATTTCGTTACTAATCATTCTATAGTCCTCCTATCTAGTCGCAAAACTTATGGCCTGTACTTTATGGCATAAATAAATTATCGATTATTAAAATATGTTTTTTCTAATGTGGTTGTCAATGTAAAATTAATCCACCCGCAATTAATGAAATGCAAAAAAACCCCACTATTGTGAGATTTTTGGGTTTACTTATGCTTCTATATTATACATTTTCACAAGGCTCTAATCTTTATTTAATATTTCTTTTAACTCCTCGGCATACTTTTTGCTTTTTATATCTTCAGTAACAAATTCGATTTCATCGGCTGAGCCTGCACCAAGTCCCAATTCTACAGCCCTTTTAATCTGGCCTTGATCAAAAATTGGTGTATTCATAATTAAATTATTAGAACCCATTTTCTTTAAAACCGCTAATCCGGCAGCATCCAAAGCTACTCTATCTTTACTAGCTAAAATAACCTTTGCTTGTTTAACGCAACCTGTGGCAGGACCACCAGCGGTAAAGGCTTCCACACCATCCATTAGAGTTACGTCAGGTGTAAAGGCTGCATTTATTTCCGCGATCATTTCTCCCATCTGAAATGACTTATGGAGCTCCGGCATATATGGAAATCCCCGGCGCGGGACTAAACCAACTGCTAGTTTAAGACTCATGCTGATTACTCCTCCAAACCCATGGGTCTTTAAACAGCACGTATTTACTAGAGCTTCAGCTTCTTTTATTACTTTGGGAATAATAAAACCGTTTTTCCAGTGGAGCCCTTCTTGATTAAAATGTATATAATCCTTTTCCGTTAATTCATCAAAATTTATTATGTTGAAGCCTAATTGGTCTTGTAGTTTATAGATGCCCTTTTCTTTTAAAACATCCACAGTAAGAGGTGGTCCACTACGCTCCGCTAGAGTCAGTTCTTCTGCTTCCTTTTCCTTAAGCCATTTAAAGATTGCTACTAAGGTATCATTATGGGTTGAAGCAGGTGTGGCATCAGCGGTGTTAAAATTTGGTTTAACAATAACCTTTTTATCTTTAAAATCAAGCCCTTCAACCATTTCCAACGCTCGGCGGGTACCCACTATCCGGTTATCGGTGGACACAAGATATACTTTTGAGATATTGCCCTTCATTACAGACCCCCATCCTTCCACTTTCAAAATGTCACAAGAAGTTTCATTATTTAATATCTATTTATCCTTTTCTTTTTCACTACTACAACTCAAATTCCTTCTTTTTCAAAAAAATTATCTGTAACTATTGTACTAGTAATATTTGCAGAAATGGATTTTATATTATTAGGGTGCTTGTGCATAAAAATGAAAATATAGTGAAAAAATAAAGAAAAAAAGGGAGGAAAAATAATAAAATGAGTCAACATATTCATTGTATAGTCAATGACTGCCACTATTGGAAACAAGGAAATCTTTGTGTAGCAAATGAAATTCTGGTAGCTACTGATAAATTTGGTGCAAATCAGCCTGAAAACGTAGATGCAAGTATGTCAAATCAGCTTACTGCTCAATCTGCGGGAAGCTGTATGGAAACATGCTGTAAATCTTATATTCCAAAAGGTTCAAATAAAATTACACAAGATGGAGTTAACAAAATTTTTTAGCAGAAATTCCTTTTATAAACTTAAAAAGAGAGTACCTGCTTGGGATTAAACCAAGCTGGTACTCTCTTTTGATAATTATTACACCTTTATAAAGAACTATGTTGCCATTTTATATCTTCATAAAAATTTGCTTTTGCTGCATGATAATAAGGCATAGCATATAAAAACCCTATCCCAAAAGTAAAAATACCTATAATAAACCAGCCTAAAAAACTAAACCAAAGAGAAAATAGCCTTAATTTATTTCCATCCATCATTTCCTTACTTTTTGATATAGCTTCAATAGCACCAATTTCGGGGTGATCGTGCATAATATAAAATGCCATAGAATATTTAAGCAAGGCGATAAAACCAGGAATAATTAAAAGCAAGAACCATAAAAAAACAAAAATAATAATTAAAAGGTTCAGAATAAAATTCTTAAAGAAATATTTAAATCCACTAAATAGATCAGAAAATGCAGCAACTTGTTCCTTTCTTACTAACTTCAGGAAAAAAGCAGCAAGTCCAAAGTTTATTGGCCCTCCAACGATGAAACTCACCAACCCCCCAAACGAACTGGGGCCGTTATCTGCTCTTATGAGCTCACCATTTTGCCATACATAATCAGCAGCCTCTTTCCCGCCCTGACCGGTCAAAGCATCTGTCAAAATCCAGGCCACCAGCCATACTATAATTGCAGTAGGCCAATTTCCCCGGAGATTGTTTCTAGCTAGTTCTTTAAGTTCAATATTCTCCATTTCTTGTCCTCTAAAATGCAAAAATTTACCTGTATCTATTATACAGAATAAATAGGAATTAATGAATAAAAAAGATAAAAAAGTGTTTTATACCACCTTTGTCACACTTTATATATTTTGAGAGATAATTGTATTATAATAGTTTAATAGTAATTATTCTTAATAAAAAGGATGTCGTTTATGGAAAATGTTAAATTAACAGAATACAGCCATGGTGCTGGTTGTGGCTGTAAAATTTCTCCGGATATTTTAGAGTCTATATTAACAACTACCCATAAATCAATCACTTATCCAGAACTACTTGTTGGAAACAGCAGTAACGATGATGCTGCTGCCTATGATTTGGGTAATGGAACCTCCGTTCTTAGTACCACTGACTTTTTTATGCCAATCGTAGATGATCCACTAACTTTTGGTAAGATCGCTGCAACAAACGCCCTTAGTGACATCTATGCAATGGGTGGTAAACCACTAATGGCTATTTCAATATTAGGATGGCCAATTAATGTTCTTTCTGCAGATATAGCTAGACAGGTTATTGATGGTGGTCGTGCAGTATGTGATGCCGCCGGGATTCCTCTCGCAGGTGGACACTCCATTGATTCATCAGAGCCAATCTTTGGGCTGGCTGTTACGGGCATTGTTAATAATAAACAGCTTAAAAAGAACAATACAGCAATTGCCGGCTGCCAAATATTTCTAACCAAACCCCTTGGCATTGGTATTTTAACAACAGCACAAAAAAGGAAAAAAATTGAGCCTGAACACATAGCTATAGCAATCGAAGCCATGTGTACCCTTAACAAAATAGGTGCAGAGCTCTCAGCGTTAGAAGGTGTTGTTGCTTTAACTGATGTTACAGGTTTTGGATTACTTGGTCATTTAGGTGAAATCTGTAAAGGTAGTGGTATTTCAGCTGTAATTCAATATGACCGTGTTCCATTATTACCAAATACAAAAAAATATCTTGAAATGGATTGTGTACCAGGAGGAACAATAAATAACTTCAATAGCTATGGACACACCATTGAAGAAATGACCGAAGAACAAAAGTCCATCTTGTGTGATCCGCAAACCTCTGGTGGACTAATTGCCATTGTTAAAAACGAGAGGGTCTCAGAATTTTTAGAAATAACAACAAGAGCTGGTTTATCACTAAAATCTATTGGCCAAACCTGTGAACCTAGTGAGAAGTTAATCAAGGTAATATAATAATTCAGTACTACAGTGTTACAGTGTTACAGTGTTACAGTGTTACAGAAAAACATTTATTTTCAACACTCTCTGTTGTTATTGGCAGAATACAAATTCCGTAAATTGGAAGTGTAAAATATTATGACTAGTACATGTGATGATTTTGAGAGAATTGTTATCCACGAAATACCATTAATTGATGTCCGTGCACCTATAGAGTTTAAAAAAGGTGCCTTTTTAAATGCCATGAATTTACCACTAATGAACGATGACGAAAGACACTTAGTCGGAATCCAATATAAAGAAAAAGGAAATGAAGAAGCCGTTAAATTAGGACATCAATTAGTATCTGGTGAAAAACGACAAGCACGAGTTAACGCCTGGACTTCACACCTTAACAAGCATCCAAATAGTATGATTTACTGCTTTAGAGGAGGTATGCGCTCTAGAATAAGTCAAAAATGGATTTTTGAGGCAACCGGCAGGGAGGTTACTCGGCTAGAGGGTGGCTATAAAGCTTTTCGAAACTATCTCCTCAGTAAACTCAGCCCTTCAGAGCAGAATAGTACACCAATATTACTTGGTGGTAATACTGGTTCTGGAAAAACGCTATTACTGAAAAACCTTGAGAATTCAATCGATCTTGAAGGAATTGCTCACCATCGAGGTTCGTCTTTTGGAAGATATGTTACACCACAGCCTACTCAAATAAACTTCGAAAATAACCTTGCCTATGCCCTTATTCAGCATAAACATAAAGCTTATCGCTATATGATACTGGAGGATGAAAGTCCAAATATCGGCAGATGTTTTATTCCAAAGCCTCTGGTTGAGTATTTTAGATGTGGACTTTTCGTACTTATAGACCTATCTATTAAGGAACGGGTAAATATTACTATGAATGAATATGTGATTCAATCACAAGCTTATTATCTTGAATTATTCGGTGAAGAACAGGGGCTGCTTGAGTGGGCCAACTATATAAGGGATAGTATAAATCGAGTAAAAAAAAGAATCGGAGGCGATCTTTACAAGCGGGTCATGGATTCATTTGAGCTTGCCTATAAAGAACAAGGACTATCAGGAAGCAATAGTATGCACAAAAACTGGATTGAAATACTACTAAAAGAATATTATGATCCGATGTATGAATATCAAATACAAAAAAATTCTAGGGAAATCTTCTTTAGAGGCAATGCAGAAGAGGTTTTAGGGTACTTTAAAATCTCCCACTGCGGAAAGTTTTAAGTATTACAAATAAATGTACATGTTAATTTCCTAGGAAATTTAACCTATGAGAAAGAAAAATTAGCCAGGTGATTATATCCACCGGCTACTCTAGTTGCTATTTATCTCATTATTTAGAAGGATCTACTTCATCAAAAGAAAGTATTGTTACCTTTGTATAATTACCTTTTTTTATATCATTCTTGGAAGCATCCTTTTTTAAAAAACTATCTTCACCCGGCGCAATCTTAGATCGTTGTTTTTGTTCTTTCTTTGCCATTTACTTCACCTCAGATTATCATTCTAATTATTATAAAAAGAACTTCCTCATATTTAAGGTGTTTCCCGTAATTCTTCAGAAGTTATACTTTGTAACTCTCTGGAATTTGTATCTCTTAACTCGGCTGATAATGGCTGATTATTATTATCTTTTTGATTATCTATAGTTGGGCTCACCTTAATAAATCAACCTTAGGCTGGAACTTTTAACTTATTGTCAATTTTTCTTAACAAATACTTTATCTATAGTTTTTTGCAAACCAAAAAGAACCCAGTCAAAGGAGAAGGCACTGAAAAAGTTAAGTAATATGGCAAATAGCCAAACTTGTCATCCTGAGCGATAGTGAAGGATTTGAGCATTTACGAGGGCTTTATAGATTCTTCATTACACTTCGTTTCATTCAGGATGACACGGAACTGGACTTTTTCAGTGGTCTCGTCAAAGGACCGGGTTCTTTTTGGTTAAATGGAAAAGTTAGTTTTTACAGCAGGAGTTGTTTTAGAATATCCAAGGTAATATATTTCTGCTTTGTAATTACCTTTTGGAAGCTCGGGCAGATAAATAAAACTATAATACGGGCTTTTTGGGTAAAGTTCCCTAGTATAAGGAGATTGTGCAAATTTAATACCCTCTGAGAACTTCCATACAAAGCCGTTATTTCCTCTGACAATAACTTCAACAATTTGGCTAGTCGGAAGCTGGAACTTCATTACTTGATTTGAGGTATTTTCTGCTGAGAAAACTAGTTTGGGTTTAGTTTGAGTACTATACCAGGCACTAAAACTCAAGCTATTTTTTGTAATTATCTTGTCAAGGCTTACTTTTATAGAAGCTGCTGGAATCTCTAGACCGTTTATACCATTGAAATAAGCTTTTAATGTATACTGCCCGGAAAAGTTCTTAGGAAGCTCTGCTGAATAAAGCTTGGTTTTGCCAGGTGCAAGCCATTCGGTTTTCAAAGCTTGACCGTAAAACAAACCATCGGAATATTTCCAAATACTTTTTCCTTTATTATTTATTAATTGGAAATCAAATTCCTTAGCATTTGGAAAAGATAACTTTGTGTAGTTTACGCCGGTATTTTGCAGCAGCAAATATGCTTTATTGGCATCTTTATCATACCAGAGACTGTACTTAAGGGGGTCTTCAATGCCATTACTAACAGTAATATTCAGGCTGGCAGCTGGATTGCTTCTGGTTGGACTGCCTTCAAAATATGCATACAGATCATATTTTCCATTAGTTAATTTAGGTAGTTCTATTTTAAAGAATTTAGCTTGACCAGGATTTAATTTTTCATTTCTTAGGGCTTGGGTATAAAATTTCCCCTCTGAGGCCTTCCAAATGACCTGGTTATTTTTCTTGATTTCTAGGTCAAAGTCTTTTCCAGAAGGAAACTGAAGATTTACCTTGTTTTTAGTTGGATTAGTAACCAAAAATTGAGCTTCATTAGTTTTTTGGTTGTAAAATAGATAATATTGTAGCTGGTCTTTTTGTACCGCGGCCTGAGCTTGAATTGGTGCTAATAAAATAGGTAAAAAGAGCGCAAAAATAATTACTAAGGCACTGATTTTAGAGATTTTTTTCATTTCATCATTCCTCCATGTTGTTTTTAATTTGTGATTTGGAATTCCGTACATACTATTAGACTTATTTAGTATAGAAAAGTTGCTAGGGGATTGATGGTATTTATTCTAAAAACCTCCACTATATAACCTAAATGCTAAGTGTCTTATTACCCGCGCCCTCAGATATAGTATCAAAAGGACAGAGATATACGCTTGAAAATATCGCCTCATTTTCTGAAGCGGCATAAACGGCAGGGATAAAAGCTTGCAGCAGTATTACCAATGCAAGTATAAGTATCGGCAGCTTTCTTCGCATATATCCCCACTTCCTTCCTTTGAGTTGGCTTTCACTATTTGCTAAATATTATTGTTTATCTTTCAATTGCTTACGTTTCTTGCCTTCTGTCAGTTCCTTGTAGTTTTCTTTCGTCACGACTTTGGCTCCTGTTTTGGATTCGAGCTCTTTTCTCGCATTCCCGGCGACAGTACCACCTTCATGTGCTGCTGTAAAATTTTCTATAAACCCTTGAGCATCCCTGTTTCTTGCTATTTCTGTCGTAGAAGCCTCGCCAAGCATAGTAAAAATCAGTTCGAGGTCTGTCATGTGATCACGAAGATTATCTGTTGGCTTGTTTAGCTCTTTAAGCTTCTTGTATTCAGAGGGCGTCATTCCAAATGTTGCCCGGCTTATCTCTGCGGTTAAAATTGAATATTCCTTTTGTTCTTTAAGTCCTCTCTTTTTCCACTCGTCGGTTAATTCATCACGGACTGCAATACCGCGCATACGTTTTTCAATCCAGTCATCGCTGTAACCTTTGATTTTATAGGTTTCTCTTATTCTCTTGGTAGCGAGTTCCGGATTTTCAATTTCTTCAAGTCTTTCATAACCGACTTTAGCCAGCCAGCGTTTAAATGGCTCCGCCTTTTGTGAAGGAATTGTTTGTATTATCCTCAATAGTGCTTCTGCATTTGCACAATCTGTGAGATATTTTTTGCCATCAGAAGCTTCCATTTTCAGTTGTACGATAAAATCGTACAACTCAACAAAACCTTCTTTTTTTAATTTCCTTTTCAGATCGCTCCAATATCTTCTTGGGTTCTCGGTATCAGTAAGAATTTCAATGACATCTATTATTGAAAAATACCATTTTTGCTCATGTTCATTCCATTGAGACCGCACTTTTTTTGATTCAAAGAGTTTTATATTGCTCATGCCCCACACCCTTTGCATTTTTTCTATAATTTTATCATATAGCTTTATCTTCTGACAGCACATATGGCCTATACTTCGTCTTGTTCTTCATCATACCATAAATGATATTAACAAGTCTCCGCATTATACAGACTAACGCTTGTGATTTGGTCTTGCCCTCACTGATTTTGCGGAGGAAATAGGTGCGGAATATGGGGTTGTAAGGCTTTCCTTTTGTTGAAACAGACACCATTGTTACAGCAAGGAAGTAAAATAAGCCGTGCAGCTCACGGTTTCCCTGCTTGTTGCTCTCATCCCTACCTTTTCCGGCAGAACTGAAGCTTTTCGGGGCGATTCCTGCAAAAGAAGCTAGCTTATCTGTATTAGGGAAACGGCGTATATCTCCTATTTCAGCAATGAGCTTGCTGGCTACTGTATTGCCGACACCGGGCATGGTGGTCAGCTTGTAATCAAAGTTTTTCAGCATTTTCTCAATTTCCGTATCAATTTGAGCCAACTCCACTACCTGATGCTCCAAGTCCCGGACAAGGCTCTGGGTTATAAAATCTCTTGACTGCTGATAGTCGCGGATGGTATTGCCATAGTTTTGGACGCATTCAAGAATCATTTCGGCTTTGTTTATGGTGTAGTTGGCAGATACTGCCTTTAGTTCCGCCATTAATTCTTCTGCGGATTTACCTTTCAAATAACCGGGTGAGGGATATGTTTTCCAAAAATATAGTGCTGATTTGCGGTCTATTTCACAGAAGAATTTTCTGTAGCTTGGGTAAACGACTGCCACTTGCTGATGCAGTGCGTTCTTGAGCCTTATACCATCTTTCACAAGAGTATCCCGGCGGTTAACAAGCTGGGACAGCGTCCAATGGTTGTCCTCTGGCTTTGCGTCGGGCAGGGTGTGAAGCTGGTTGATCAATACTGTAGCCACGCAATAAGCGTCGTGCTCATCGTTTTTCTTCATCATGGGCGCACTTTTGCGCTGGTCGTAAGCTAAGGATGGATTTACGTCTTTCACCACATAGCCCTTTTCAATCAGCCATACCGCAAGGCTTCTGCCGTACCCATAGGCATTTTCCAAGCCGTAAATAGGGGATAAATTCAGCCTTAATGCTGCTTTATCAACCTTCTTTGCCAGCTTGCTAAACTCGCTGGGCTTGTTTTCGATAACAATTACGTCCAATTTTTCATTCCAGCAATTAACCATTACTGCGGTATGGGTGTCCTTATGCAAGTCCATACCCACATAGAGATAGTTTTCTCTTTTCTGCATATCATCCCTTCTTTTGTCCTGCATCCACTTCAAGCTCCCAGCACCGGCAACCTCAGATGATAGCGTTAGTCTTTTCAGACCCGCAAGGGCGCGACAGCCTATCTACCGCAAGACTCACAGTTTCAAACAGGTTATTTTCACTATTGTTGTGTGATGTTAACTCTGTCTGAAAAGTATTGCAAGTCATTTCTGCGTTTGTATCAAAACTGTATATGCAGAAAAAGAAAATGAGGGATTTTTCCGGGATAATTTCTTACCCCCTTAAACCCCCCTCTGGCACAAATTTTACCATAGAACAGATTACCTGTAAATCCATGGTTCACCATGAGCCATGGGGTACATGCCAGTTTACATGTTCGTTACATTTTCATAAATATACTCGTTATCCGGCGTTTCAAATACTTAACGCCGTGAGCCACCGTGAGCCACCGTGAGCCCCCGTGTAGCGTTTTAATTACTTCCATAAGGTGTTTGCCCCTTCGGCAATAATGAAGCCGGATTTGGCGGCTTTTTGCGAAAGAACCTTTCCTTCAAAATGCAGCCCCGAAATATGCTTTCATCCCCTCAATCACAGGGTGAACCATGGGGTCGAAAATGATGCAGGTTAAAGGAGCAGGGTCGTAAACGCCCCCGCTCCGGCTCACACCGCCCCGCAATGCGGGTCGGGGAACAATTCCTTTCGGGGTTGGATTTTCAGCAATTGGGTCGCAACCTGGGTCATAGTATAACGATTACCGCATTTGTCAAGGAGCATATAGGAGTCATTGCTGACTCCCTATGACTCTTAATTTGAAAAGTGTAAAATAGGTGAATCTACAATTGCTTTTCGTTGTTCTTCACTTTTCGGTTTATTAACGCTGCTCTATTTACGAGTTTTACAGCCAGTTGTCGACTATATTACTTTACCCAACAATTATCTCGCCTGTATCCAAGTGAATATCAAAAGCTTCTGGTCCATTATAGTCATTATCGGCAAGAGAAACAGTGATTAAACTATTATTATCTAGTTCAAAACTTAAATATTTTAGTTCCTCAGCCGTTATGCCAACTATGACGTGATTAAGAATATCATCTAATTGTGAATTTTCCAAATCATGGCAATCATTATCAGTTGTATAATATTTAACTGGATTATAAATATTTATCCCGCCTTTGTCAGTTATAACTTGCCAATAGTCATGGATTTGTTGTATACCAACAATTTTGGCATTTCTTAAACTAGTTAATACTTTATCCATTCTTATCTCACTCCCTATCTTAATGGAAAATGTGATTGTGAATTTGGAAGGGTTCTTCCTGTAATTGGATCAACACCTTGCGGTTTGCCAACTGGTGGATTGTTTTGATATTTTACATATCCATTAGGATATCCTGGAGAATTTCCTCTTGGTGGTGTTGGATCCATAATCCTAACACTTGATACTTGGCCATTAGCACCGCCACTACCACCGGTGTATCCAAAACCTGTAGTTTTTCCGGCAGGATTTACTATATCAACAGGTCCCGTTGCACCCTTAGGTATGGGTATTGCCTCTCCTTTAGGTGTTACAACAAAGTCTGTCTTGACAGCCTTGCCCGCACCCTTAGTCAAATAACTTCCAGCATCATCGACTGCTGAACCAACCTTTGTCCCAGAGAAAAATGAAGCTACTTTACCTACATACTTACCCGCTATTTTACCAGCAGCTTTTGCTACTACTCCTCCAAAGATACTTCCAGCTACCATTACTCCCCGTTCTAGATTAGAGAGTCTTTCACCGGTAATAATATCTCTCCCTACAATTGCTGAGGATATTCCATATATTGTACCTACTACAGGTGCAGCAGATGCAACAAAACTGGCTCCTAATCTGAGTAATGATGGTTCTCTGTATTTTTCTTCTTCAACAGCTTTGTTCCTGCTCTCATACTGTGCTGGTTTTGGCTCTAGTTGGGGTGCAACTTTGGTATATGTTGTTCTATTATAGCTTGAGCTTGTCGTCTTACTAGCCTCAACAAATGTTGCCGGTCTGGCTGTTGCCGCCTGGTTGAACTGTACATGCTTATCTTCCGGTGTTGGCGGGGGTGGCGGGGTCCAGTCATCATCGTCATCGTCATAACTGCCTCCCCCTCCTGAGCTTCCTCCACCGGAACTATCATCTGAACCTCCGCCATTGATGCTGTCCATATAATCATTCCAGTTATCTTCCAGCTCTTGTCTTTCTTCATCGGTCCCGTCCCAGTCGCCCCAGTCTAAATCATCTGACCAGTCATGCCCTGTGGGGTCGGTATTGTTAATGGGGTTATTGCCTACATAGGCATAGGGATGCTGGGTCAGGGGATTGTATTTGTTCCCTTTATAGGTATCAGGCTGGGTAAACCTGCCTGCCTGGGGATCGTACCAGCGGAAGCCAAAGTCTATAAGACCGCTTTTGGCATCATAATCTTTGCCGGTTAAGCCCATATGGTTATAGGGGGCCAGGGTTCCGGCATACATACCCCCAAAGGCGTCAAACCGGAACTGGGCTGTTAGCTCTCCTGTTCTGTCTGTTAGGTCTGTTACATTGCCCAGGGCATCAAAGGAGTAGTACATCAATCCCCCTCTGGTCTGCAGGGTGGGTTTACCCTGTTCTTTCCTGCCATGATAGCCGAACATATTCCGGGCTAGCACCATGTCTTCTCCTGTATGGTATTCGGCAAGGGGTCCCCCTTCTCCTGTATATTCTTTGAGTAATGTTGTGCCGTCATAGAGATAGGCGGTTGTTTGGCTGCGGAGCCGGGCAGATGCTTCTCCGGCAGTATTTTCTGTCTCCTGACCTTTGCCTTTTTCTTTACCCTTTCCTGCATTGATGCTTTGTTTGCTTTCTTCCTTCTGCCAGTATGTCTCTTCCCTTAGTATTTTTCTGCCGTAGCCATCATAGCTGTATTTTAAGTCTGTTCCATCGGCAAAGTATACTGCTGTCAGGCGGTTGGCTGCATCATATCGGTATTCTGTTCCTCCCTCTGCTGCTTCTTTGAATTCCAGATTGCCGTTATCATCATAATGGTATGATGTCTCACCTGCTTTTATCAGGCGGTTGGCATCGTCATAGGTATAGCTGACTTCTCCCTGGTCAATAGTCATACCGGTACGGTTGCCTGCTTTATCATAGGTGTAGCTTACGTACCGGGTGGGTTCCATAAGATAAGCCGGCAGTTCAATTGTTTCTTCTAATAGTGGAAGCTTTAGTAAGGCTAACTGTTGGAGGTTACGCCATTTGCCTCCTTTGCCCCAGCCTTTACCGGGATGTTCTTTTTCTTTTCCTTTACCATTGCCGGAATTGCCTTTATCTTTTTCTCCTCCTGAATTGCCCTTGCTTCCGCCGGAGTTTCCATTTCCTCCGCCATTGTTTCCACCTGAGTTACCATTTCCTCCGGAATTCCCTCCGCCATTGGAGTTTCCTCCGCCTCCTCCATTTCCTCCGCCTTTACCACCTTTACTGAATATCATCACCGGTCTGTCTTTGTCAAATACACTTGCTATCGGGTCAATGGCAAAGATTCTGGCAGGTTTGCCGCCGCCTTTACCGTTAGATTTTTCTTGCCCTTTGCCATTGCCTCCGGGGGTAAGTTTCTGCTTACCCGGAAGCTCTATTTTAGATTGAGGAAGATAGGTTTCCCTGATCTTTTGTATTTTTTCTAAGGGATACTCCACATTTGTCAGGCGTGAGAGTCTGTCATATTGGAAACGGGTTTCTGCCCCATCTTCTTCCACCTGAAGTATGCGGTTACCGTTTAAATCATATCGGTAGTTAAAACTGGTGATAATACCCTGTTCTCCCTTATTTCCAATATTCTTAATCTGCCCTGCGGAATTATAGGAGTATTCGGTTATTATATTGTTGGGACGATTAATTGTTTGAACCCTGCCTAAGGGGTCATTGGTGAATTCAGTTATATTGCCGTCCGGGTCTGTAAAGGTAGTAAGCTGATTATTCTCATCATAACTATACAGACTCTTTCTGTCATCGGGGTCTGTAATGGAAGTACGGTTGTCTGCTTCATCATAAGTAAATTTCAGGGTTTTCCCTCCGGCAAGATCCTGTAATTCCACTAAGTTTCTTAAGGGGTCATAGGTATATTCTTCATGACTGCCGGGGCTTTCCATACCGGTTAATAATCCAATGGCATTATATCGGAACTGAGTTTCTTCTCCATTTGTATAGCGGACCTGTGTTAAGCGGCTGTTGTTGTCATAAGAGTATTTTGTAATCTGACCTAAGGGATCTGTCTTTTCAGCCATATTTCCTAGGGAATCATATTTGTACTTGTAAGCCTGTCCCAAGGGATTGATTTCTTCCACCAGACGGCTTAAACTGTCGTATTTTAGTTTTGTACTGTTACCCCTGACGTCTGTAACTGTAATCAAATTACCTGCCTGGTCATAATCATATTTGGTTTTATTCCCCAAGGCATCGGTTACTTCTTTTAGGTTATGGCGATAATCGTAGCTGTAACCGGTTGTATTACCTAAGGGATCGATAATCTCTTTGAGATTACCTATAGGGTCATAACTATACCGGGTTATTGCTCCTTGGGGGTCTGTAATTTTGCTAAGGCGGTTTAGACCATCGTATTCATAATTTGTTTGGTTATTTAAAGGATCTGTGACACTAATGAGATTACCCAGTTCATCATAGACCAGCCCCTGGGAATTACCTTTAGGGTCAGTGATTTTAGTTATGTTACCTTGAAAGTTGTATTGAAAGGAGTAGCTGTTACCTCGCTGGTCGGTCTCTTTTGTCATTCTGCCTAAGGGATCATACTGCAAAGTCTTGGAATTACCCTGAGGATCATCTAGTTGAATTAATTCTCCCAGGTTATTGTATTTGTACCTGATGATTTGACCTAAAGGATTGGTGATGCTCTCTAAACGGTTAGCTATATCATATTTATAAAGTGTATGTTTTCCTTCGGGGTCGGTGATACGGATTACATTACCCCGAAGGTCATAAGCATACCGGGTTTCGTTTCCCTTGGGGTCGGTGACCTGGGTGATTTCCCCACGGGCATTATAATCAAATGTCAAGGAGTTATTTAAAGGGTTAATTATTTCTTTTAACCTTCCGGCCGAATCATATTTATAGGAGACGGTGTTTCCTAAAGCATCGGTTGCTTTGCTTAACTGTCCCCGAAAGTTGTATTCATAGGTAGTGGTATTTTCTTCTGCATCGGTAATTTCTGTTTTTCTGTTCTGGTAATCATAGCTGATTTGTATGGTATTACCAAGAGGATCAGTAATTGTTTCTATTTCTCCTAAAGGGTTATAGGTATATATTGTGCTTGAATCTGAGTTTATTTCTTCTATTAAGCTGCCTAGGGCATTATATTCATAAACTGTTGTTTGATCTAAGGGATTGGTGACTTTTTTGATATTTCCTAATGGGTCATACTGGTATTTATATACTCCCCCTGCAGGTGTGATTAATTCTTTTAATCTACCGGCCGGGTCATAGGTGTAGCGGTAGATATTGCCTAATGTGTCGGTAATTTCATTAATATTACCATTATGGTCATAGGCATATTTTGTTTCTTTCCCCTGGGCATTTGTTATGGTTGATACCCTGTCCAGTTCATCATAGGTATAGCTTATTTTACCGTCCAGGGGATATGTTTCTTCCAGTAGATTGTTGTTTTGGTCATAGGTATAGTGGATTTCTCCTCCCAAGGGGTCTTTTTTCTGGGTAAGCCTGTCTAAAGCATCGTATTCCTGATGGGTGGTGTTTCCTAAAGCATCGGTGATACCGGTCATATTGCCCATGGGATCATAAGTATAATGGATGGCGTTTCCCACAGGGTTGACTTTTTTTATTAGGCGATCAAAGGAGTCGTAGTGAAAAGTAGTTATTCCACCTTCTGGATCTATGATCTTTGTACGGTTTCCCCTGGGATCATAGGCAAATTCCGTGATTAAGCCTCCAGGCTCTATAACCTTATTTATTTTGCCTCCGGGGTCATAGGCAAAGGATATTTCTGCACCTGTACCGGAGGTAACTTTTTGTACCAAATCGTTTGTTCCATAGGTGTAAGCAGTTTCTTCACCCTCAGGTGTTTTTACTTTTTTGATACGGCCCAGGGTGTCATATTGATATTGATAGCTGTTACCTTTGGCATCGGTTATTGTTTTTATGTTTCCGCTGGATGTATAGGCGTATTTAGTTGTTTTTACCAATGGGTCTGTTATTTGTTTTACCCGGTCTTGATGGTCATAGGTAAAGCTTAGCTGTCCTCCTCCGGGGCTGATGGCAGAGATCATTCTTCCTGCGGTATCATAGAAAAATTCTATTCTTTCACCTAAGGCATTGGTTACCGCTGTAAGATTACCGTAGTCATCATAGGTAAAGGTGGTAGTATTTCCTTTGGGGTCGGTCTGGGATAGTAGATTACCTTGGGCATCATAGGTTAGGTTTGTCGTATAGCCTAGGGCGTTGGTTTTGGAAGTCAAATTGCCGTTTATATCATATGTAAAGCTTTCTTGGGAATCGTCAGGGTTTATTACTTTGGTTATTTTATCAAAGGAGTCTTCGTAGCTGTACTGGGTGATTTTTTCATCGGGGTAGATTACTTTTGTCTTACGATTTTTGGCATCATATTCATATCTGGTTTGATTTCCGTCCTGATCTGTCACCGATAGGCGGTTTCCTTGTTCATCGTATGTATAGGTTAACATTTTTCCTAAATTATTGACTTCTTGGGTAATTCTTTTGTGGTTATCGTAATAGTATGTGGTCTCTTTTCCTAAAAGGTCTTGGACAGTGGTGTGTCCTCCGTCTCCGTCTGCAACATATGTGAATGATTTTAATTCCGGACCATTTTGTCGTGTAATTTTATGAACCCGGACGTTATTATCATATTGGTAGTTATATGTTCTTCCTTCTGTATCGGTATAGAGTGTCAGGCGGTGGTTTGCATCATAAGCAAAGCTTTCTTCACTGCCATCGGGTAAGTTTATTTTGCTGAGATTGTCGTTATCATCGTATTGGTAAGTAATTGTCCGGTCCAGGGGATCGCTTAGTGTTCTAATAAGGCCATCCTGTACCACAATTTTTATTTCCCGTCCGGCAGTGTCTATTATTTTATTTAACCCGCCGTTATCGTCATAAGCAAACTCCATGGCGTTGCCTAACCGGTCTGTAATGGACTCAAGCTTACCTGCATCCGGCTCCTTCTCCCGCCAGGCAGTTTTATATCCTTTATAGTGATAGGTAAAGCCATCTTTATCTTTGACGGTATATGTACCATCGGAATTCCTGCTTAAGGTTGCTCTTTGTCCTGTGGTTTCTGTATAATATCCTTTATCCAGGGGATAGTACATCAGGGGATCGCCATCGAAGGAATCTACCATAAGGTGTCAGGATCATCTTTCGTAAACTGATACCTGCGGTGGTTTCCATCGCCCCTGTATTCTACCATTTCAAAATCTTGATACATTTCTAAACGCTGGTCATAGGCTATATTCCAGCTATAGCCTAAAAGGCCCTTAATCCCTTCTTGATGAAGATAGCTGCGGGTTATAGAGGGTCCAAACCCTACCGATGGGTAACTCAGATCAACCCTGCTTAATACCATCACCCCATTAACCGGCTCTACCTCTCCGGTGTCTTCGTTGTTTTTATTTAGAGAGCTTAAATCTGGTTTGGGGATCTGGGGAACTACACTATAGGGGTCGGGAAGATTTTTCCCTATAGCAGGCAGCATATTGCCCCAGCCGGTCTGACCGGTAAGCTGGTATGGGTCAAAAAGCGGCGGCAGGGTAGTGGGTTGGGAAAAATCTGCATACACCCCGGCAGGTGCTATTAAGCCTGAAATAAGTATAGTGAAGCAAAGAAATATTGATAGGATTTTTGCAGATACTTTTCTTTTTATCCACATTTTGTTTCCTCCTCTCAAATAAAAAATCAGTTGCACCGTATACCGATGGAACTGATTAAAGCAATTCTTCTTCCTTCGGCAACCCGGCTGTCATAGCTTATTAAAAAGCCTTAGACCCGTGGCTTTGCGTCTGCCGTTTTCACGACATTTGCCATTTTCGAGAATTTATGTTCTTTTCTTACACTATACTACGCCATAACTAAAAATTTTCCCTTTGTATACTTGTCATCTTTTTCCAGCAATTTTCGATAAATAGTGTATAATATTTCACTCTCTAATAGCTACCGACTATTAGCTATTAGCCATTTTTAAACCTTTAAATATTTCCTCACTGCAAAGGGAAAACGTTAGGTACGGTTCTTTTTGTTAGCGTTGTATATTGCATTAAGACTTACCCCCGTTATTTCTGCTATTTTGCGGTAGGAGAGACCTGTTTCTTCTAGCAACCTCAAGATTATTTCATCGTAATTTCCAAGTTGACCTTTATCAATTATACCTCTCTCCCCGCAGTATCTCTCAATAATTTGCTCTGCTCTTTTTTCCCTTCTTTTTTCGGCTTCTTCTTTTATTTCCAAATAGTTTGTTTCATCTTCAAGTTCATGAAAATCCATAAAATCTTTTTCTGATATAAACCCTTTCATTATCTCTTCTTTGGTTACCTTATCTATCAATACTTTTTCTTCACCTAAATACTCATTCATGCTGCTCCAATTATATTCTTGTGCTTTTGAAACCATACCGGCTTTTACAGGGTTATTATGTATGTAACGTATAATTCCAAATAATATCTTTCATCAGTAATGTTTTCACTTTTGGTTGTCTCATATAAGTTTTTATAGAGTTCAATATTTTCTTTAACAATAGATTCATACAAAGATTTAACAAAGATTTCGTTCATTATTTATACCTCATTTCTGGATGCATTTTTTTATTTAAATCAATTAGTTCTCTTAGTGAAGAATTTGGTATATCATCATAAACCCTGCGTAGCTCCATTACATCTCTTGCCAACAGTTGTCTAGCATTTTCTATCCTAGAAGTGCTTCTAGAAACTATTCCATTTGGGCCACTAATTGTATGCCCTACTTTTGGAACGTTTATTGCTAGAGCAACTTGAGGATCGTAATTTTCTACTAAATCCTTCATCAACGTTTTTTGTCCCACATGAGCATCAAGACCTGCATAACCTTTTATATCTTGATAAGCCCCCACCAAATATTTACCATCACCCGCACCCTAAAATATTATATGAACTAATTTTCCCTAAGTTTTAGAATAAAAGCAGATTTAGACAATTTCACTTTAAGGAGTTCTATAATAGAAATAAACTTTTCTTATCTTATGTATAACAATATTTTGTGCAAATTGCCTGACTTTTCAGATATTTTTTCTTCAAAATAGGTTATAATAAATTTAAAGGAGTGATTAATTATGTATGCATTTTTCGTGAAGCTTGTGGATACTAACGGCGTGGTTTCTCCAGACAAGGTTTTTTATGATAAACAGGAAGCAGAAATATATGTTACTGAACGAGAGAAATATAGTACCGGTTGGGAACTGCAAATATTTACTTGCCCACTAGAAACAATTAATTTATAAACCCTGCCCCTGTCTAATATAAGTTGGTTTACTAACTTTTTTCTGATAAATTATAAGAATTATCACACATTATTTAATAATGAGGACTTTTTAAAAAAGAGAGCAAGCTTGATTTAAGCTTGCTCTCTTTTTTTAAAAATATCTCTTATGTAAAATTGACTAATATACTAAATTCCAAAACAACTACATTATATTTCAGGAAATTGGAAAACTATCTACGACTAACTACTCGGAGGTTTTATATGGTTCAGATTGGTAATATACACATAGGTAAATCTAACACAGCAACTCAACCAAAGGTTGATATTGGTGAGGCTTTTATATTATCACAGCAGCTATACTATAGATATTTCTGTTTAGAAAAAACTCAACAGTTTTACAAGTGGGCACATGATACTGAACTAAAGGCTATGATTAAAGCTGGGTCTTATTACCTGGAGAAAGAGATCGCCGCCATTGAGGAGCAAATGGATAAATATAACGTCCCTCAACCAACTAGATCTCCAAAAAGTGTAAAGGTTACCACAAGTGTAAATGATTCTTCGTTAATTAATGATCAATTAATATTTGAATCCATTCGTGATGGTTGCATTGCAGCAATAGAAAAAAACCTGCGTAATGCTATTGCCATACTTAATAATGATTCATTACGAGTTATGTTTCTAAACTTTGTAAAAGAAGAAGCAGATGTAATGCTTAACTGCTGTAAATACGGGAAATTAAAGGGCTGGCTGCCAATATATCCAACCTTTAAAGCAGACTGAAAAAGAGGTGCAAAAATTATCTCTGGCTTCAATTCCTCTTAACATTATAAACCTTTGGTTAAATAACCAATTTGACAAACTGGTAAATCTGCAATTTTCACCAACTCCGGCAGGTATTCTTTATCTAAAGTAGCCAGCAAGCAGGTTGCCGGGCCAGCAGACTTCTGCAAATCTATTGGGGGATTTGGAAGTAAATCTAAATCTAGACCGGCTCCTTTAGCCAATTGATCAGCTTCAAAGGCTATACCTTTCGATCCTACCGGCAAAATTTCCTTGACCCATGATATGTTCAGGAGCTTTAGCAACAGCTTGGAGTTTGCCGTTTTTCCAGTTAATACTTCTCCACCAACCTGGGGAATCCCTATGCAGACTATCAAATCATTAATAGAGGATTTCCCCAATCTTAGCTCACTTATATATATCTTGCCTATGACTGTTATTCCTAAAGCTGACTGAACAGTTTCTATATTTTCTTCTGTGCTTCCGGTTACGACAATATTGTCCATTAATCCAGCTTCTTCTACTTCTCGTTTTATGCCCTTTAAGATTTCAGCTCCGGTAGGAATCATTTCGACACTTAAGGTGTTGATAACCACGATGGGTTTTGCTCCGGTAGCCATGACTTCCAGCAGAGGAACCCTAGCAGTAAATATCCCCAGAATTTCGCCCGGAGCTTTGATTTTATCCTGGCTTTTGGGTCCAATTCCCCCTAAAGAGTCACAAGCAATGACTAAGCATTCCTCCTGATTTAACTGGATTAATGTTAAATCCCGGTAATTAGTAGTTTTGTCCAATTTCTTTCCCTGCCTTTTGCAGTAGATTAGAGTTTGCCAGTAAGGCTGCTAAAATTATGTTTACTGCCGACCCAATTATTAAGGGAAATACTAAGGCCCAAAACATTCCTGCTCCAAGAATAGGAATCAATAGGGTAGGTGCAACAACGCCGTTTAAAACTATCGCCAGAGCTACGGCAATTATCTTCCGCCCTTTTTTAAAAAAGAACCCGAAAATCACCACATAGACAGCCATTTGCAGAGCAATATATAGGTGGAGGGGTAGTCCCAGGGGAAAAGAAACCGTCCAGGAACTGAACAGATGACCCAGCGCACCTACTACTGCCCCTGGCCAGCCGGGAAGAATGACAGCTCCCAAATACCCGGGTAACGAATCCAAGGCTATGGTTCCTGTCGGGCTAGGGATTTTAATCAAACCTCCCACAGCGCTCAAGGCTGTTAATAATGAGATTAAAACAAGTTTTCTGGTACTCATAAAATAATCCTCCCTTTTAAATATAGGATAAAAAAAGAAAAGCCTACGGTTAAAAAACCATAAGCTTTTCCATCACCTACTATAACTAAAACTACAAGGCAGGTCTCCTGGCTCGGCTTCTTCATTTAACATGCCTTCCCGGTATTCCAGTGGCTGATATGCTAAACTCCACCTTACAGTGGCGGGACCGCACCGGATTTCCACCGGTTTCCCTATTCTCCTTTTAAAAAAAGGCACCTAATAGTTAATTATGCTATTTGAGTAATATTATAGTTATTTAGTAATATTTAATCAAGCATTTTTTATTATTTTATCACGTCCACGGGCTTCTTATGCTTTCTTCTCTTCAAGGCTCCTGTTCTTGGATTTTGGAGATTTAAATAGAAATTCAATTCGTCTTCCTTATTTGTAAAATTCGGCACTTTGATTAGTCCTTCTCTTGTTATTAACTCTTGTAGACATGACAAAAACCGGCGAAGTCACATTCCTTTGCAGATAGCGAAAGCGACCTACAAGTTTTGGAGCTGGTAGGACAACCTACCGCTGTCTGCCCTGACCCTAGGCTGAGGGAAATTGCTTTGGAGAGGAATTGGGAAATTATTTAAATTATTTTACTGCTTTTTGGATAGATACTTCTTATTTCGTTTTGGCTATTTCGGGCACTTGATAATCTAATCTACAAGTATTGGTTTTTCTGCAATTATAATATTTAGCAACTGGAAAAAAAAATTTATTTGTAAACATTATACTTTTGGGGGATGCTAAACATGAAAATTATAATAAAAGGATGTGTATTTTATGGAGCAGTTAACACAAATGGAGTTTCTAAAAATTAATGAATTATTGGGAGCAGAAGAACTGTCCATTAAAAAGTATCAGGCCTATAGCAATGAAGTCAAAGATGATGAGTTACAGCCTTATATTCAAGAATCTATCAATTTACATCAGCAGAACCTATCCAATCTTTTGGAATTAGTACGCAAAAATAATGGAAAGGATGAAACTCAAATATGAAAATGGAAGTAAAGGATATATTAAATGATATGCTCTCAACTGAAAAAAGCTTAGCTGGTTCTTACTGCCAGGCTGAATTAGAAGCTGCAAATAAATCATTAAGAGAACAGCTGGGACAAATGCAGAGGCAAGTACAGCAAAACCATGCCAAGATATTCCACGAAATTCATCAAAGAGGATGGTATAAAACTCCAACAGCAGGACAGCAAGCTATTGAGAGTATGATTATTTCCTGGGAACAAAAATTTCAAAAGAACCCTGAATTAAATAATCAAACTACACACTAGGAGTTGATTTACTTGTTCAAGTGGCTTGCTCGTAAAATGATGAATGGTGTGATGGATACTATGATGGATCAGTATATGAACAGAATGATGCAGGACCCATATACTGAAAATCTTCTATCCTTCATTACAATAATGCAAAAACTCACTCCAAGGGCAATATTTGAGGCCGGAATGAGAGCAGAAAGTGGAAAACCAATTGAAAGGCCATTGGGGACCTATCATATTTTATCAGAATGGAACAAGCTATTACTAAATCCGGTACATCTAGTAAAATTGCCAACTCAGGATGGAGTCCAAATAAATACAGATACAGTTATTGGCCCTAAAGCAAGAAAACCATTAAAGTTAGACATTCCCATCCTAATTTCAGGGATGTCTTATGGCGGTGCCTTAAGTTTGAAGGCAAAGATCGCTTTGGCTAGAGGTGCCAGTATGGCGGGTACCGCAACTAATTCAGGTGAAGCACCTTTAGTGGACGAGGAACGAAAAGAAGCAAAGTTTTTTATCGGCCAATATAATCGGGGCGGATGGATGAATACTGATAAAGAACTAAGACAGCTAGATGCTATAGAAATTCAGTTAGGGCAGGGGGCACAGGCAGCAGCACCAATGGGAATGAACTCAACCCAAATCGGTGAAGATTTAAGAAAGGCAAAAAAACTCAAACAAGGCGAAAATGCTGTAATTCATTCCCGTTTAATGGGTGTAAACCAACCTGAGGACATTATTAGCTTAGTATCAAGATTAAAGGGAAAATATGGTGTACCAGTAGGAATCAAAATATGTGCCACCCATTATATTGAACAGGAATTAGACATATGTATACAAGCAGGTATTGATTATTTCGTAGTAGATGGTGCAGAAGCAGGTACCCATGGAGGCCCTACAACTCTAGAGGATGACGTTGGCCTACCAACCCTTTTTGCATTAAATCGGACTGTTAATCACCTGAAATCCAGGGGTGTAAAGGAGCAAATTTCTGTTATTGCAAGCGGAGGCTTAACAACACCAGGTCACTTTTTAAAAGCTCTGGCTTTAGGTGCTGATGCCGTATATATTGGCTCAATTGCCCTAATGGCTTTACTGCAAACTCAAATGGCTAAAGCCTTACCAAAAGAGACCCCACCCCAGATACCATTATATCTGGGTAAGTTTAAAGAAGACCTTAATGTTGAAGAAGGTGCAGAACATTTGGCAAAATTTTTAAAATCCTGTGTAGAAGAAATGAAGCTTGTCTGCTACGCTTTGGCAAAAACTGACTTAGCCCAGCTAAAAAGGAGTGACCTTGTTTGTATTGACCGTAACTTGGCTGAGGTTTTAGGGATTGACTATGCAGGCTTTCCACCAACAATAGAAATTAATAATAGGGATATTGATTGGATACCACCCCAGGACAAAATTAAGCCGACAGAAACAGAGTTATATCATTAATGGGGCAGGTTCCGCCTGCCTCCTATTTTTTATATACTATTACATAAATTATGCCAGTATTTTGCCCTAGTTTTATCGACATCTGCCTTACCTGTAAAATAATCTTATCACATTTGCCATTACTCTAATTTATTTAATACTTTGCAGACCTGATTTCATAGCTAACTGTCTAAGAAATGGATTATACATAGCTGGGGATTTTAAATTTTTAATGAGTAAATTTAACTTGATATCCCTTACCTTCTGCTTATATCTATCCAAAAATCCATCTATTCCCTCTTCAAGACTACGAGCTAAGTATAAAGAGCTTTTTAATGCGTAGCTGATTCCTTCTGCAGAGCTAGGGCTAATCGCACCTGCAGCTTCTCCAACCAGGGCTATACCATCCCTTCCTATATAAAACTGTGATACCTTCTTAGGTCTATAGATATATGCACCCTCAGTTTTTATTTTGTTATCCAAATTAAAGCCTAATTGTGTTAATTTTCTTTTCAATATATCATACTTTTCCCTAGTATTATCCTTAGGTCTAAGGGCCGACCCTAATAATAGAAAATTCTCCTTTGGTATTATCCACGAGTAGAAATCACTTATTTCTTCATCAAAAATTGCTGTGAAATAAGGTATATGAGATGGACATTCAAACCATTCCTGAATTGAGATGTAACTTTCAGGAATATTTATATCTTTACTAATAAACTTTCTTATCCTTGAAAAGGCACCATCAGCCCCTACGATAACTCTTGTCCTTGCAGATATCTCTTGTCTATTATATATATATTTAATTTCATATCCTCCTGGTATTTCAGTAAAGTTTTTAAAAAAGGTATTAAACCTTTTATCAACACCAGTTGGAATTATGGAAACTAACCATCTATCAAATTTTTCTCTGTCCATATTAAAGTAGAATCTCTGATATAGCCTTTCTAGATTATTGGTTAAATCAATGGTTTTTACAGCAAAAAGTTGCGGATCAACTAGAATATCTTTAGGTATCCCTAAACCCAACTTTGCAATCATTTTCTGAGCATCGGGTGCTAGTAATCCTCCGCAGCATTTATTTGTGGGGCTTTTTGGATTCTCATTCTCTAGATTCCTTTTATCTATTAATAAAACCTTATATTTATCTCCAATTAATCGTGCAAGGTTAGCCCCTGCGGGGCCTGACCCTACAATGACAATATCATACATAAATCCACCTCGTAAGTTTCAAGAATTTTAAAATTTTTAAAAGAAGGCACGATCCTACCCTAGCATAGTGTGAAGAATATACAATGAATGACAAACTAATGGTGAAAGAGTTAAAATAAAACCTAATTAATTATCCTCTTAATTCTTTTATAATCTTAATTTTTTAGTTTATATCACTTCTATATTCCAAAATATCTCCAGGTTGGCATTCTAAAGCTTTACAAATCGCCTCTAAAGTTGATAATCGAATCGCTTTTGCCTTTCCATTTTTCAGTATAGAAAGATTAGCCATCGTTATTCCAACCCTCTCCGAAAGTTCTGTGACGCTCATTTTCCTTTTAGCCAGCATCACATCGATATTGATTATAATTGCCATCTTATTCACCTCATATTGTTAAATCATTATCGTTTTTTATATCTATAGCATCCTTTAAAAGCTTTTGAAGAATAGCAGCAAAGACGGCAATCACCATCGGCGCAAACGTTAAAACCATTCCAATTACGATGACACCCGGAGCGTCGTCTATCTCCCCTATGAGAAAAAAGAATGGCATGCTGATCAGATACAAGACGCTGATTGTGAGTGCACAGAATTTGATATTCCTCAAAGCTCTTACAGACAATTCCGAGAACGCTTTGTTCTTGTCAATATAGCTTAGCAGTCGAAACGCCTGATACAATGTAACGAAAAACGGTATCGCCGATATATACATAACTATTAAAATGCCATATAGAAAATAAGCCAACTCTGAACCACTTTCTGCTGCATCTTTAGCTATCCAAGGTAACCCAAATATACATAAAGCAAGAACTGGTGTTCCAATTAAAAAAACGGCAAGCTTTAAAAAGATTGTTTCTCGTTTCATAAATAGCACCTCACTTTAAATTTTTAGCAATTTGATTTTAACATGTATTTTATTGTATTACAATAAATTTATATCATTTATTATTATATTTTTATTGCTGCTAACCTTCTTAATGCAAAACAAAATCCGGTCAAGGCGGAAACTGCCCAAACCGGAATAATAATCATGCTCTGTATGCACCAAAGTTACAATTGGTAATAAAACAAGCCCTATTTTAAAATCTAAAACTGATTGTCTATTCCTAAAGATATATACTTGATAAAATTCTTAATAATATTTGTAAATTCTTTATCCTTATGATAGACCAAATAAATATTTCGAACTAAATCAAGGTCCTTGATTTTTAAGCTTGCAACTGCATTTAGTTGTTTTTCTAATTTAAGTGCACTATTAGAAACCACAGAAATACCTAGATTTGCTGCAACTGCTTTTTTGATAGCTTCTACACAATTGAACTCCATTGCTACATTCATTTTTATGTTGTTCTTTATAATAGCCTTTTCAAAAATTTCCCTAGAACTAGAACCTCTTTCCCTTAAAATAAAAGTTTCATTACATAAATCTAAAATAGATACTTCATGTTTTGTAGCTAAAGGATGATTAGGTGAGACTATTAAGACTAATTCATCTTTAGTAATCGACTTAGATATAAAGTCTAAATCTAAACCTAATCCCTCACCAATTACAGCAAAGTCAATCTCATTTTCAAGTAGCCTTTGAATAATAAGTTTAGAATTACCTACTTGTAATTTGATTTCTACTTTTGGATAGTCTGCTTTAAAAGAACCAAGCAATTCAGGAAGTAAATATATACCTGCTGTTGTACCAGCACCCAGTAAAACCTGTCCAATGTTAAAATCACTAATATCATTTATCATTAAATTCGCTTCTTTTGCTAGCTTAAATATTTCGGAGGCATAATTATATAACCTTTTTCCTGCATCAGTTAGATAGATTTTCTTCCCTAGTTGTTCAATCAACTTAGTTTGCAATTCTTCTTCCAGTTTTCTTACTTGTATAGAAACTGTAGGCTGACTAATATATAAATTCTTCGCCGCTTCCGAAAAACTTAAATATTTTCCAACATTGTAAAAGGACCTTAAATGGTTAAAGTTCATAGCACTCGCCCCTAACTATAGATTTTTTCAATGGTTTTCTACGCATTTATATATTTGTATTATACATTGCACTATTTTAAAATTAAATAAAAACTTAACATTTTTTGATTGGGGGGTCTTTATTTTGAATATCTTTATAATTGTTGCATTTTTAGGCTTTATAGGAGCATTTATAGCTGGTATGGCGGGTATAGGGGGAGCTATTATTATGATACCCTTACTATATTTTGTTCCGCCGTTACTTGGAGTAGAGCAATTATCCATGCAAACTATAGCAGCGATAACGATTGTACAGGTTTTTGTAGCAACTGGTAGTGCGGTATTAGTTCATAAATCTAACAATTTTGTTAATAGTCAATTAGTTATTTGGATGGGTACCAGTATAATAATTGGCTCATTCATAGGCGGTTTTGGTTCAAAATATGTGCCCGAAGAATTTCTTTCAATAATCTTTGCTACTTTAGCTTTAATTGCTTCCGTAATGATGTTTATCCCTAAAAAGAATACCTCGGAAAGTGAAGAGTTAATCTTTAACAAACCCCTTGCAGCAGCCTCCGCTGGTATAGTTGGTGCATTAGCGGGTTTAGTTGGAGCAGGGGGAGCCTTTATGCTCGTACCCATAATGCTTTATATTTTAAGAATACCTTTAAGAATTACAGTCGGTAGTTCTTTAGGCATTGTTTTCTTCTCTGCTACTTCTGGTTTCATTGGTAAAGTATTGTCAGGTCAAATGATTTGGTCTTTAGCCTTGGCAATAACAATAGGTGCTTTTCCAGGTGCCCGTTTGGGCGGTAAATTAAGTAAGTTTATTCCCGAGAAAACATTAAAAATAATCTTAGCTGTTTTAATTTGTGGCTCAGCAATTAAGATGTGGGCGGACATATTATTTTAAGTTAAGAAATGTTTTTTGGGGGATAACAGGATAAGGCAAAATGGATGCTTTAAGTTGGAAAACGAAAAAATTTATAATCTATATTGATGAATTGGAGGAATTGAAATGAAACTTGGACTAATTTTACAAACAAAGGAGTACGAAAAAGCATGGAGTGCAATGAGGTTTGCTGTAACTGCCAAGAAAGAAGGTCATGAGGTAAAGGTATTTCTCGTAAGTGAAGGTGTGGAAATTATTAAACTTACTCATGAAACATTCGATGTGGCTGCTCAAGTATCAACCTTTCATGAACTTGACGGTCAAATTCTTGCTTGCGGCAGCTGTTTAAGATTAAGAAATATGGATGGAACTGAAGTTTGTCCTGTAGGCAAAATGATTAATTGCTTAGAAATGGTAGAATGGGCTGATAAAGTAGTAACATTTTAAGCTATAATTTCTGTAGAAAAAATCAAAGGTATCCAAACACCTGGGCCTTTTTTATTTATTATATTTCTCTTTTTAGGTGCAATAGTTCGTTCCTTGGACGCAAAAACCCGTCGATGTAACGGGATTTCTCCAGGTCATTTATATCCTGACACCTCATAAGTCCCCTCTTTCCCCTTTTATAACCGTTTCATAACAGATACCAGGAGATAACCAGGAAACAGTTTTTGTTCCTCAGTAGATAATTTGTGATAAAAATTTGTCGTTTCGTACTGCAGGTATTGTCCCCCTGGAACGAAAAGAAGAAAATCAAGAGCATTAACAAAACCAATACTGTATTCTCGCAAAACATTAAGACCGGCTTTTTCAGCTGCAAGGGCTAATGAGGAAACAGGATTTTCAATGCCATACGGCCATTTTCCAGTTTGTTCTGCAATATATTTCCCCATTCGATACGGTAAACAACCTGCATTAGGATTTAAACTAATAATCACTCCTTCTGTTTTTGTAACTCTTTTCATTTCCTCCAGTGCCTTAACCTGCTCGGAGAAAGTAAAATGTTCTAATACACCTGCATTCCATGTGATATCAGCTGTTTGATTATTTAGGGGCATATTCATAATATCAGCAAGGATAAACTCTCCTTTTTGATTGGATTTTAAAAAGAGATCTTGCGCATTTTTTAAAGCCCTTTCCGAATAATCAACTAACACTATAGAAGCACCTTTAGTAGCCATTCGTAAAGATATACGCCCTGTACCTGAACCTGCTTCAATAAAAATTTTTTCTTCAAACCCCTTAGTCTCTTTTAATAAACACTGATAAATCTCCTCTGATAAATCGTCCCAAGTAAATTCTATACCTTTTGACCAAATACAATCCCAGATGTCTTTTTGAGTGCTCACTATTCTTCCTCCCCAATATATAATTGATAATATTTCATTACTAAGCTATTAATTTTAGCAGTAATGATAGGTATTATTATATTTGTAATTGGATATAGTTCTTTTATAGGAGTATATTATTATACTTCTATAAAAGAACTTTGTATTAGCTGTCATTATATTAAACCATATGTTATTTCGTGGGCAAATTCTCCCCATCAAAATGTTAACTAACCTATTATTGATGTTCCCTTTATTAGTGAAGCAAGATGTTGCGTGGCATATTGGAGAAATTAAAGACTATCCAAATGTAAAAAAAATTAATAGTACTGAAGAACACCTGCAATAAATTAAAAATGAACAAAAATGTTCTAACTGTCATATTAATACCGGTCACCAAGCAAATATGGGTGTAGAAAAAGTCTTTAATTTTAACTAAATACTAGCCTATCGCATGTTTAACACAAATACATTAGTGTTAAATATTTTTCCAGCTTAATATTTAAACTGCGCAGTTAAATGAAATAATACTAAGATTAAATTTTTTTACTCAAATAGGTTGTGAACTAATAAAATCAGGTGCTAAAACAATTTGGAAATTCAATTATAATAGTAGGTGAATATTAAATGTTTAAGGTGAAAGATACTATTATTGCTGGTATTCTAGCAGGATGGATGGGGAATGTTGTCAAAGAGGTATTGACGTGGTCATTTTACCTTATGGGATGGGTCAGATATACATTTGTACATATTGCTGCTGGCTTTTATTATTCTAAAGAAAACATCGATGCTCCCTTCAGTCTCGTAACGGGTGTTATAACAGATTGGACAATTGCAGGGACTTTTGGGGTGATACTCTTATACCTCCTGCGCTATACTGGTTCAGACTATGCTATTTTTAAAGGAATTGGGTTAGGTTCATTAGTATATGTAATTACATTTGGAATCGGAATGGCGCTGGATATTACTAGGGCTACACTTATAACGCCCTTGCCAGACTTTCTTTTAATTATGTCGCACCTTACCATAGGAGGTGTTTCTGGTTGGGCTCTAGAAAAACATTTTGGCAATATCGTATCGCTAAAACTACAGAAAACTAAGACTCGAGAACATATCGTTATTTTGAAACCTTATATTTTTAATGGTGCTATTGTTCCAAAAAAACCCAAAAAGATTATGTCTGTCCGTTCACAAAACAAAAAGAAATAGCTCCCTCATTACCTTTTTATTTTATGCATTATAATAAACTAAGTATTCTAAAAATCATAAAGAAGAACAAGGGGGGTACGCTAGGGAGGGTACTTTTTGTTTGCTTTCTGCACTCCGTTTAATGTTGTGCATGTTAACTCTGCAATTTTTCGGTAAGACATTTCGGTTTCATTTATTAATTTCATGATCAGTTCATCCCTACTTTTTAATTCCCTAAAATCTGTTATTCCCTTTTCTATAAAGTAATCTTCTATTATTTTATTTGCTCTTTTATTCTTCAGTTGTTTAAATTCTTCTGTTATTTCCAGATAATCCCTTTCATCTTCAATGTTATGAAAGTTCAGAAAGTTCTTATCCGATATAAAGTCATCAATGATTTGGTTTTTGGCTTCTTTATCAACTAATAGTAGTCCTTTACCTGTATATTCTCCTAAGCTGCTCCACTTATAATCCTGAACTTTTGAGACTATTCCAGCCTGAACAGGGTTATTGTGTATGTATCTAATGGCACCAAGCAAATATTTTTCATTATCGATATTTTCACTTTTAAACCTATCTTGAAAAACTGGGCCTATCCTTTTATGTCTTTGGTTATATGACATTGCATAAGATATATTTATCCTCTTCATAAATTTTACAAGTATTGGTTTCTCCGCAATGATAATAATATGCACATGATTGTCCATAATACAATATGCCACCACTTTACAACAAGGCTCCCCCTGTATCTTTTCTAAAATAATTGTATATTTCTTTTCTTTCTCTTGTTCTCTTGTTCTGTTTCAAAAATATTTTCTCTATTAATACCTCTTATCATTACATGATAATATCCTGTTTCACTTTCTAATCTTGCTTGCCTTGCCATATCATCACCCACTCTCCAAAATTATGTCATACTTCCATACAAAAAGTACCGTCCCTAATGTCTCTAAAATTTAGGAACAAATTGTTAATTCAAGGAAATTATTGTTTTTTATATTTCATAATTTCAGATTTATGCGTTAATATTTTTACCTAAAATGAAGGTTTATCGCTAATAAAAAAAGAAATATTATAAAGAAACATAACGCTATCTTTACCAAGTAAATAGAAGTGAATGAAAGGGGGAGAATAAAATAATAAGTGATGTTATCATTTCTTTCCTAAGTCTATGTATTTTATTAGTTAGTTTTACTATTAGCATGATTATTTTTGTAATAATTGTACTGATTATTACTTCTTCTATCTCATTTAACGATGTCGAAAAGTCGAAAGACGAATTAATAATTCAAGAGGATTTTTATCAATATTTAGATACTTATAAATATCAAATTTTCTTTCTATTGTTCTTTACTATTTTGGGGTTAGTCTCCATCAATTTAATTCATACTACTTTTTTGAGTAATAATATTACTGATTATGCTAAAAATGAAGCAGGCTTTGTGACAAATTTTCAGAATAGAGTTTGGCATTTTATTTATTATATTATTTTGCCTTTAACTAATCTTTCCTTTTCCGCGATTATTGGTTTATTAGCACATTATAAACTTCCAGGTTTCCTTTGCTACCAAGTGATATTTATCATACTTATTTTTAGCGTTATTATTATATAATTTCAAGACTCCCCAAAAGTAAAAAACAAAATAGAAGTCACTTTTGAACAAAGGGATTTGACGGCTACTTTATTTAAATGAGTGACCTAAAAACACAAGCAATCTCGTAATGAACCAAAACAGTTTGAGTTGTTCTTATTTGTCTGATGCTAGAATAAAAATAGGACAACTTAAATAGAGATTTTTCCTAGTCTAGTATAAAATAATACCTTAAATTAATTGCCGAACAACAATTATTAGTACTGCGGTGGGAAAGAAGAATACTTTTATTAGGGTCTATATAGTTAGCACTATATAGTTAGCACTTATTGTTTTACTTCTACTTTAGTGATAAAATCCTACCATGTTATAAGATAGAAAAAGAAGTTTATATCTCACCTAATCTTCTCATAAACCCTTTCTGCCCAATGGCTAGGCTCCATATCAGTATGTCTCAACTTAACATGGTTTATTTTTCGAAGCCATTCAGTAGGCCAATTACCACTATTAAGCACTAAGTTAAGAAGTAACTCGTGTATGGCCTTTTCTTCGTTTTCCCGATTTATTGTCCTGGTAAATTGAACGATTAATGTTGATAAGGAACGCTGGTCCGGACGGGCAATTTCAAGAATATAATTAACTTTTCCTCTTGCCCATTTAACACGTACAATGGCACAGACTCTCCTTCGCCCGTCAGGTAACCAGGAGAATTTCCGACCTAGGGGTAAATTTACAAGGTTCATTGATAATATTATTTCCTGATGCATTTCCTCCAAACACTTAATCATTTCATAAAAATCTTCTAATCCGAAACCATCTCTCTCGTATGCAATTTCAAGAGTTTTAAACTCTATAGGTTGAACACTGCCACCGGTAATAGATTCATCAATACTGGCAGCAATAAGTGCGGCACCACCTCTACCTTGTTTAGAGGTGTAGCTATCCCCTTGATTTATTTGCTGATCATATTTGGCTATGCGATTTATTTCCGGACTATTCGTAAATACCATTTGAGTTGCTTCACTTTCCACAACAGGTTGGTGTGTTTCTTCTCTAGCTTGATTTTTATCCTCGCCATCAATCTCAAAAGTATGTTCCTTACCTTTTGAAATACGTTTCTTCTTTGGATTATTGCAATAAACACGCCTTTTTATGGACTTATGGCTATAATCTATTCGTTCAACCGGAAATTCAGAAGCTGAAAAGCTAAGAAGTTCATATATAAGAACATGCTGATTAATGCGTTTGCCACGGACCACCCAGTCAGAATTTAATAGTTTAGGTACAATTACTTCTATGGCTTGACCAAACGCTAAACCATAGTTGGTTGCTGCCTGGGCATAGACGTTTGTTTGTACTGATTCAAAGGAATTTCGTATTTCTGTTATGAAATATACCCAAGAAAAGTGTTGAACAAAATCATCATTAATAAGAGAAGCTGGAATTTCCCGTGAAAAATCTAATATAGCCTGCCGATTATTATAATGTTCGTGATCCAACAAATAAACCAACCCATTAGGACGTAATAAGGCATTGGCCAACACCTTGTTTTTTGCAAAGAGGGCTCTAACTAACTCAATATGTGGGATATAGTAATAAATCCCCTTGGATTGAAAACACCATATATTTTGTTTGATTAATTCAGCCCTTTTGTAAAGATAATAATTAAAACGGCGGCAAATATCTAAAGAGTTTTTCGTATGCCCATCACTTAAGTCCCTTATATGGGCAATGTCAATACTTCCAGTTGCTTGAGATATTAAGGCTTGCCCATTTTGATAATATTGGCCGATTCTTAGGATTGGTAACAATCCAATTGGGTAATTGATTAATTCTATGTTTTGATTGTCTTCAAAAGCAACCGTAATGCGCCATCTATTTCCTTTAGTTAATCGCACATGACCGAACCAATGCAGTTTAACAATTCTGTTTCCAAACGGCCAAGGTCTTAATTTAATTGAAGCCACTTTTACACCTCGCCCTTTAATGAAAGATACTGCTTAACTTGAATCTTGATTTCTTGCTTCACATCTTCGGAAACAGTTGGTCTTAAACCAGCAAGACGAGTAATTTTCCATTCAAGAACATTTTCGTTATTTTCAAATAATTGTCTTGCTGCCCATTGAACTCGCCGGATTGAAATCGGTCTCGCGTTTCGGTAACCTTATTTATGTAGGATGCTGTCATCGGTAATTTATCAAGATGACGCTCAAGCAGGGCGAGCTTACCGATTTCCTTGCCAATCCTGCTAATATTTACTTGCACAGGCTTATTGGCAGTATATAATCGTTTAACAGCCGTTTGTATTTCTATTACTAACTCGTTATCTCTTTGATTCCAGTCCACGCGTTTATTTACCGTAGGGAAAACCTTCCTTTGAGGGGAATTTTCATCCAGCCACTTACGTGCATGGCGATATAACCAGGTGTATAAAGCAGGATCAACCTTCCGCAGCTGCGTCTTAGCTAAATTGGGGTTTTTATTTTGAAGCTGTAACCATTGAGTCTGTTTTTCAGATAACAGTTTTGAATCATCAATTATTTTGGGAGATTCCGCCGTCGTCACTTTATTTGCATACTTTTTTACGGTGGCTATATCAACATTTAATTTCTTGGCGGCAGCATAATAACTTAACTTCTCTCCATGGATAAGCTTTTGCAGCTTATCTTCCCAAACAAGGCCTAACTGCTTAATAGTACCAATCCTATAACGATCCTCCAAGGTTTGATCCGGTCCTCTTCTGGAATAGGTGAAACCGTACGAACAAGAGAAAGTACCCACAGGCTTCCGAGTGTCTGTGCAGATAGTCACGTTGACATCTGAAATAACAGGCTGTTTATAATGATCTGCAGCTGTATTCAGACAAGGATATGGTCCTTTTCCAAAAGGTTGGTAGGTTTTATCAGCATACTGATAAAAAGTATCAATGCTCTCTTTAAAAAAGTGAATGAATAATAGGTGACGTATAGGGTGAAAGCCTTTCCTGTGCTTGCGAGTTATTGCTTTTAGCCAACAAGCAGGATTGTCAGGATCAACCTGTGATTGTAGGGCTTTCAGCAATTCATCACCGTAAAACCAGCGAAACTCTTCAGCAAGGTCCATCTGATGTACCGTTCCATTTACCGTCGCAAAGCCATGTTTTTGCAATAAATATTTATAGGAGCTCTGGATACCGGACCAAGAAAAATTATAATAACCCTGGGAAAGCTTTATGATATTAGTAGCAATCTCTTTAAGGTATTCCATAGTCTTATTATTATATTTGGGCGATTTGACCTTTGAATTACAATTTTCTTTTGTTGCAGCTATATAAGTATGTTTATTTTTGCCACGAAAAAGTTCTGAAGAATTCTGAAGTAATTCTTCATGTTTAAGACACACAAATACACCTGGCAACTGGTATGACAAGTGCCAGTAAGTTTCGCCCAACTTTTCAATATCTTCTTTAACACATTGTGGGCAATATCGAAAATAGGTAGGTTCAGAAATGTTACTGGCCATCATACCTGTCATCATATGAATGACTCCTGGCCTATTGCCAGAAGTCATAGCGTTAAAAACCTGCTGACTTACACCTTCCTTAGCAAATGTCGTATAGTAATTGAAAAAAGTATGTTTTTCAATCCATCTTTTAACCCCAGGTACATCAAAATGCCTAATTCGGTGAAATAACTTGTCTAAATGAGTAGGTAAATCAGGTACCGCCAATATATCCCCAAATCCGAATAGGTCTTTCATTGTTACCTTGGGACTCACGTTACAAGAGCGCAAGTGGTAACGAGCCAACCAACTATATAGTAGCTCATCTTCGTAGAGCCTTGGGAAAAATGAAAGCATCTCTTCACCTTCTTATAGCGCAAATTCTTCTAAAGGATTTTTAATATAACCCGCCTCCTGCAATGCCTGATAAGCTGAAACTTTCTTTTTCTTACCCTGATCCACAATCTTTTGCAGTTCATTTACATCAGCTTTTAGTATCTTTTTATTTTTAGGTGCACTTTGTTCGGCTATAAAGATAAGTGCCTTTTGCATTAACTCTGCTTGCGTTATACTTGGATATTGCTTTAATATTGTAGTTACCGCTTTCTCTGCTAAATTGGCATCGATATCTAAACCTATAAGCGCCAAAATCACTTTTTCTAAAATTGATGTTTCTCTCTGTTGCCGGGCTTCGGCTTGTTTTTCCTTTTTCCTTTGAATTGTTGCCCTAAGGTCAATGCTTGAAATGCGATGCTGGAGATAATCCTCGATATCCATCGGTACAATGTCCTCGTATTTTTCAATTTCTGAAAGTAATCCCGACTTCAGTGCCTTTAACATTGGCTGAACAAGTTTGAGATCGTCCGATGCTACTTTTCGTATCATCCCTGGTGTAATTGTCTCCTCTCCTGTTTCAATAGCACGTCCTTGTGAAAGTACAAAGAGTTTAACAGCAATATCTACGATTCCCTGACTTTCTTCATAAAGAGTATTATTCAATTCCCCCGTTAACTCAACATTCTGTCTAATCCACTGGTATTGCCACATACTCTCAACAAGTAAATCCCAGTCGTCTCCTTTGGACATCTGCTGCCACACCATGTCACCTTGCCCACTACCCCGACGTGCTTGCCGGAAATCCTGTTGTAGGATGCTTCTGGCTCTCATAGTACCAATCATCATTACTGGAACGCCAATTTCGTTGACTAGAGTGACGAAAAAGTTCATCATCTTTTCTGAGCCACTACTTTTGGCCGTTAATAAATGTTGAATTTCATCAATAATTAATGCTCCGATACAGTGAAGGCGGGCAATCTGGCCCATACGCGTAACCATGGAACTGATGGAATTACGCCTGCCTCCGAACCGTTCGTAATAATTAGTGCCCAGTAGGCGATCTACTTTGATAAAAAAATCCATGCATAGTGATTTCAAAGAACCATCATGAGGGCAATTCAATTTCAACCAGACTATTTGGGTTATATTCAATGGATGTTTGTGAATTAGTAGCTGGGGATAAAGAGACAATATTCTTTCTATAGCAGTTGTCTTTCCGATACCGGAAAAGCCCATCAATGTAAAGCTCGAAGCAGTGGAACGAACGTCCGGTTTTACATCCTTCCCGTTTAAAACACAGTGAGCCATATTAAGCTGTTTGGTATAATCTGGGGAAAGGGGGTTGCGTCCTACATAACCATACCTCAATAACCTTGAAAAACGCTGTTCTAAGTCAAGATGCTGCATAACTGGTTGAAAAAACCTCGTTAAGCGAATTAGTGCATGATAACGCAGGTGATCCGATAGTTGACGTTCCTTTTCATCATATTCTGGGAAAAAACTCAACTTATCAAAAGCATCATCCGGAGATAAAATCGGAGGCAACGCCTCAATTAAGGGGTTACCCTGAAAATCGACGAGTTCTTGATCTTGATAAATTGCCTCCTGTACATGTATATAGCCATTGTTATTCATGATTTTTTTCCCTTTCTTTTTTTCGCAAAAATTCTTTAATTGTTGGACGAGCATACCGTTCTTCATTATCTTCTTGTTTATTCATAGATACTACATCCGCAAGTTTGTTTTCTCTGTTCTTTTCCAAGGAAAAAGCTTCCTCTTTTTTTCTGGCGTCACGTTCATACTTACGATTTTCTTTGATATCCTTAGTCTTTTGTGTTTTACTGATAGTTTTTGACTGCTGCTCACTGGCTTTTTTCACCGCTGGTCTGACAATAGCTTCTGCTTCACTTAAGAAATCTACTTCCTTCTGCAATTGTCCATGTTCAGCTTCTCTATGCTTCTGTTTTTCATATTCAAGAAGATAATTTATTTCATCCAGGGTTTTATTCTCGTAGCGTCTTTGACTTTTTAGTAAACGACAGGTATCAAATAAATTTATACCATTTACTAAATAGATCGATGACATATTTCTTGGATCATACGCAACTTTTATTTTCCAGCTACCTTTCTGCCGTGCAGTCGGAAACCAAGACTCTTTTAAAGCTCGTTCACAGCTATAATACATACCTTTAATTTTTATGCCCTGGTAAGTAATTGTTGCTTGCGCTTGGGGTAGCAAATGCAGTTTAACCAATTCCTCCGGGTAATACCTTAATTTCCCTGAACGATTTTGAAGTCCCCAGTTCCATAAATTTAAGGGGATAGGCTCTACATCATCTTGAATCATGTCTACATCACGAGGATAATTCTTTAGATAATGCTTAGTATTGTAAGAGATTACTTGTTTTAGTATTAACTGAGTAAACTGTTCAATGTTTAGCTTGCCATCAAGCCTGTAATCACGTGCTCCCCGTTCCTGAAAATCCTTTTCTACATAACCAGGTAAAAATGGCTTAACCTTTCTTTGTATTGTATCAAATTGTTTTTCTACAATACCTTTCCAGTCGGCACGATATAGCGATGTATTTTCAACATGCAGATTAAATGCGGAAATTAATCTCTCAACATTATATCCTTCAAGTTCCCCTCTATCAGCTAAAAGTACCTCTGGGAAGTGTTGAACAGGCCATGCTTCCCTGGGAATCTCTATTCCGTATTCACGACAAAAAACTTGCTTATCAGTAGCAACATTGGCCAAGGCCATCATGGCTCCTATCCAGGAAGGACCTTCAAGCCCTATGTAGATACCCGTAACCAATCGGCTAAATACATCAATGACTAGATAAACGACTGGTCGCCCAATAATCCAATCGGGATTATAGCGCGATATCAAATAAACGTCTGCAACTGTTGCATCAATTTGATAACGTGAACCCGGGCCAATAACCTCCGAAGTCGAAGATCCCAACACAGCCCGAAGGTCCTTTTCATATTTCTTACGCCCCAGTCTGGCAACCGATACTTCTTCTGCATTGTATTCTTTGTTATACCAGTAACGGAATTGATCAAGTGAAGGTAATACGTCTTTATCTGCAACAATTACCTTTCTTATACCGTCTTCAATATAATAGTCCTCCGCATAGAATTCTTTAATCATCATGTTATAGGCTGCTGGTATACTGTTTTTCTTATTAGTTAGGAAATATTTTTCCAGCGCAACACGAAATACTTTTTTAGTTACTTGGTCTATATTTATACCTGTAGTATGCTTGCGAGGTCGTCCCCGTTTTTTGCTGCCTGAAGCCTTTTCCTTTCCTTTCCCACCTGACTTACTATAATCTGGCAGTAATGCATTCGGTGTTTGACCTCGTTGCCAATATCGGCGTAAATATTTATATACTGTAGGCTTTGTAACAGCATACTTTTTCATCACCTCGGCTATCATTTGCCCTCGTTTATCTCTGTCAAAAATATCTGGGACGTTAGTAACAATATCTTTAATCATGTTCCAAGCCGTATCCCTAATTATAAAATTTTTCTCATTAATTTCATCTTTGACAACATGTAAAAATTCATCATGCTTAATTTTTATTAACTCATCTTGAATAAGTTCTTCTTTTATTTCAGCTACAGTTACTGCAAATGGAAGTGCCATTTTATCTTCAACATCTATCAAATAAGTAAGAACATTACCAGTATCCACCCATAAGACACGAAAGATTTTATTTGCTTGCGAATTTTCCAACAATTCATTGACTAATAAATTCATTTTATCAACCGTTCCTTATGTTTATTTGATAAATTAAAGCTCAAACTGGGAATTGTAGCACGAAGGTTAAAAGGCTTTTCCATATCTAAACCTATATATTTATGAGCAATAAGGTATTTGAGAAGAGTAATGGCCGTTCCCGCTTCGCAAGCATAATGGTTATCAAATGCTTTTAATATGTCCAAAATCAATACTTCCCTATCTATTATATAGTCATACAGAGTAAAGGCTAGGTCTATGTCTTTTTCCTCTATGTGGTACCAGCTATGAATCCAGCCAATGTTTTTACAAGTTTCTTTCGGTAAATCCAATTCGGTTACTATTCCCCAGTCAACATTTGAATCAGCCCAATACTGTCGTTCTATTTCAAACTTCTCAATTACCCGTTTATCGTTTAACTTCTCATGAGGCTTTATGGTTCTAGCTATATGTAGGATTTCTTTACCTTTCCGGATGGTTACGAGAAAATCTGTAGTACATACGATAGGAGTTCTAGTTGTGGAATCTACAGGATGGTTTATTTGCTTCTTTTCCGCTATCTGTACTGTCTTCTCACGATCAAGGGGGTATTGTTCTCGGATATCTATTACATCTTCTGTCCAATCTAGCAAATAGAAATAGTCGCGTTCAAGATCTGAAAGAAGGTGATGAATACGGTTGGTTTTCCATCCCTTTAAGCGATGAACACGACCTGTCGAAGGAACGTCTTGTATAGTTAACCACGGCTTGTAATTTGATAATTCACCGTTACCTCGCCCCTCAACATAGTAACGAACAATTTTATCTTCAGTCCACCTATTGGTACGTTTAGCCATTGAATATTCCTCCAAAAAATGAAAAAGCTACTATTATGATTATCTCATAATAGTAGCCAGTAAACAACTTTTTTACAAAGTAAACAACTTTATTCCTAAGTAAAGAACTTTTTTACCATGCAACAAAATATATATTCCAAATATTCCCTACTACTCCACCGTCACACTCTTAGCCAAGTTTCTTGGTTGATCAACATTACAGCCTCTGGCTTTGGCGGCATAGTAAGAAATCAACTGCAAAGGTATTACTGTCAGAATCGGAGCTACAAAGTTATAAATATCCGGAATATAAAGAACATCATCCACATATTTACCTACTTCGGTATCACCTTCTATAGCAATTGCCAATACTTCTGCATCCCGAGCTTTTACTTCCTTAATATTTGATAAGGTTTTATCATAGGTGTTTTTCTGAACACATAAGGCAATTACGGGTGTTTCCTTGGTAATTAACGCTAGTGTTCCGTGCTTTAATTCACCGGCGGCGTAGGCCTCGGCATGAATGTAGGAAATCTCCTTAAGCTTTAGAGAACCTTCCAAGGCTACTGCCCAGTCAAAGCCTCGACCGATAAAGAATGCGTCATGTTTTTCTTTAAATTCCTCGGCTATTTCTTTATATCTATCTACTTCATTTAAAACTCTGATAGCTGCTTCCGGTAGAGAGTGTAATGCATCGATAATTACCTTTGCTTCAGCTTCACTAACTACACCCTTAAGCTGACCAAGGTAGAGTGCCAATAAATATTCTGCTACCAGCATAGTTGTATAAGCTTTTGTTGATGCCACGGCAATTTCTGGTCCTGCCCAGATAAATACTACAAAGTCAGCTTCTCGGGCGATGGAACTACCCACTACATTTGTAATTGCCAAAACACTAGCACCCTTATTCTTAGCTTCTCTTAGAGCAGCTAAGGTATCCGCAGTTTCTCCGGACTGGCTAATAACAATAACCAGAGTTTCTTCATCGACTAATGGCCTCCGGTAGCGGAATTCAGAGGCAATATCTACTTCTACCGGAATACGTAAAAGATTTTCAAAAATACCTTTACCAACTAATCCTGCATGATAAGCAGTACCACAAGCAACGATATATACTTTTTTCCATTTATTTATGGTCTCCAGTGGCAGATGAAAATCTTCAAATTTAACTCTATTTTCTGCAATTCTGCCGCTTAAGGCTTTTCTAAAAGCAACCGGTTGTTCATGGATTTCTTTGAGCATAAAATGTTCATAGCCGCCTTTTTCAGCAGCTTCAGCATCCCAGGAGACATTAAATACTTCTTTATTTACTATTTCCCCGGAAATTGTTGTTATCTTTATTGTTTCAGGAGTGAGTACACAAACTTCTCCATCATTTATTAAATAGCATTTTCTTGTATGGGAAAGTATGGCTGGTATGTCGGAGGCAATAAAGTTCTCACCTTCACCAATGCCAATTACCAGGGGGCTATCTTTTCGAGCAGCAATAAGCTTATCGGGCTCGTTTTTGCAGATAACACCCAAAGCATAGGATCCATGAATTTTATCTAAGGTCATTTTAACTGCTTCTTCTAAATTGCCTTTATAGTAATGCTCTACCATGTGAGCAACTACTTCGGTATCCGTTTCGGACGAAAAAATATGTCCTTGTTCTTCTAACCACTCCTTAAGTTCCATATAGTTTTCGATAATTCCATTGTGTACTACAGCAAAGTCTTCAGAACAACTGGTATGAGGATGGGAATTTTCATCTGATGGTCTACCGTGAGTCGCCCAACGGGTATGACCAATACCAATATTACCAGTAGGGTTTTTACCAAGAAGCTTGCTTTCCAAAAAGGATAGTTTACCCTCTGCCTTAATAACCTGTAATTTGCCTTCCTTTAAAACTGCAACGCCAGCGGAATCATAACCACGATACTCTAATTTACGTAAACCTTCTACTAAAATTGGAGTAGCCTCTTTATTACCAATATAACCGACTATGCCACACAAAATAAATTCCTCCTTAAGTTACAGCACAACTGTATTTGACACCCTTTGTACCCGAAATTACTTTCGGGTTTTGTAATGCCTCTTTCGGTCATACAGTGACCGGGGAGCATCCGCCGAATTCTTCGATTAACTCCCACCCTCGTCAACCATCTAGGAAGTGACTAGTGACTGGTGGCTAGTGGCTAGTGAATGCACGATTTCGTGCCCAGTGACCAGTACTCAGTGCCCAGTGCTCAGTTGTCCAGTGATTAAAAAACTTATTATCGATAAGCCAATAGTCGGATTTCTCTAACTTCCAACGTCCAACATCTAACTTCTGATATCTGATGGTTCTGGCGCTTTTAAAATATTTCACTTTGTGCTGTTTTTAGATAGTATTATTTTATTTAGTTTTACCAAACTTGTTACAAGTATCAGTTGGAACTGATACAGTTTCTACCCTCCTTTCAAAGTGATAATAGTGTTACAGAAAACTAAAATAATTTTACAATTTTGTTGTGAAGTTAACAAGGGAATATTATGTAAATACTTAGCTCTTAATCAGCCAAATTGCAAAAGCTATCATGCTAAAAGCAAGCAGGGCTTTAATAACAGAAACTTTATCCCCTAAAAGGTACATTGAAAAACCCAAAATAAATAAATAGTAGATAAAGGTCTGGGATGCGATAATTAAAGGAAGGTTCTTGTAAATCTGGTGTCCCTTGGTAAAGCCTATGCCTAATGATATATTTGCAAGAAACAGGATTGGAGCAATCATTAAATTATATTTAGCAACTGATATAAAATCAGGATTAATATTCTTAACCTGCCAGGATACTGTCAGGGCTATTATAAACGACCCTACTCCTAATAAACCAATAATAAGCGGCATTTTCTTCCTCCAAAAAATAGAGTGAACAATTGGGCGAGAACCTACATTTCTACAGTTCTTGTAAGAACAAATGAGTAGGTTAAGGTTTCGCTTCGCTAGGCTAAGGTTGAGAAGAACCTACAAAATAAAACATGCAATGATTGTGTCAGACGCGATAACTTAACCCATTAGTAGTTGTCAGACGCAAAAGTTATCCCAATAGTATTGTCTATTCTAGTTTTTGAAAAGCGGACGCGCAATGCGCGCCCCTACATCACCTTCGTACGTCCCCTGTAAATAACCCCTCTGGTCACATCGATAGTTATTAAAGTTCCGGTAGGCAGCTTCTCGGTTGCGTTTTCTACACCAACAATAACTGGTTTCCCCAAGCTCAAGCAAACAATTGCTGCATGAGAAGTCAAGCCACCTTCCTCAGTAATAACACCTGCTGCCTTTTGCATAGCTGGAACGTAATCAGCATCTGTTGCATGAACAACTAAAATCTCATCAGGTTGGATTTCTGTTACTGCTTGCTGAGCACTCTTGGCTACTTGTACTGTTCCCGTGACACTATTTCGCCCAATTCCTGCGCCTTGGGCTAGGATTTGTCCCACAACCTCTACCTTAATTAGGTTAGTTGTTCCCGGAACCCCTACCGGTACACCAGTAGTAATAACTACCAGGTCACCATTTTTTATTAATCCTGCAGCTAAGGACGCATTTATGGATTGCTCAAACATGGCATCTGTTCCATATGCCTCCGGTGCGAAAATGGGTTCTACACCCCATACCAAGAGAAGTTTGCGCTGTGCCTTAAGCCTTGGAGTAACAGCAATGATAGGTGATTTAGGGCGATACTTGGATACCATCCGTGCAGTAAAGCCAGACTCTGTTGCAGTAATAATAGCTGCTGCCTCCAAACTTTGGGCTGTTGCACATGTTGCATGGCTGATGGCATCGGTGGTTGTCTGACGGGTGACTATACCCCGCATGGCAACAATTTGCTCATGTTTAATAGCGGTTTCTATCCTCTCAGCAATTCTTGCCATTGTCTGTACTGACTCTAACGGATATTTACCAGCGGCAGTTTCACCTGAGAGCATTATGGCATCTGTACCATCTAATATAGCGTTAGCCACATCACTGGCTTCGGCTCTAGTAGGCCTGGGATTTCTTATCATGGAATCAAGCATCTGAGTAGCGGTTATAACGGGCTTGCCTGCTCGATTACATTTCTCAATCATCATCTTTTGAATTAAGGGGACTTCTTCAGCTGGAATTTCTACCCCTAGGTCACCCCTTGCAACCATCAATCCGTCAGATACCTCTAGTATCTCATCAATATTTACTACACCTTGGTGGTTTTCAATTTTAGATATAATATGGATATCTACTTTATAGGCTTCTAGAATCTTACGAATTTCCAACACATCACTAGCACTGCGGATAAATGAAGCAGCAATAAAATCAACATCCTGCTCAATGCCAAATTTAATATCTGCAATATCCTTTTCGGTAATAGCAGGTAATTTGATAACCACACCAGGTACATTAACACCTTTTCTGTTGGATAGTTCACCGCCATTTAATATTTCACAGTATATTTCTGTGCCTTCTACTTTTAGGACTTCAAGAGCGATTAAACCATCATCCAATAGGATGCGTTTTCCGACTTGGATATCCTTGGTTAATCCTGGATAATTAACAGTAACCCTTTCTCTTGTTCCTTCTATTTCTTCAGTAGTTAGTATAAATTCTTTGCCGGTTTCTAAGGTTATCTTTCCGTCCTTTAACAAACCGGTCCTGATTTCAGGCCCTTTTGTATCCAACATAATAGCAACAGGCTTATTTGTTATTAATACTGCATCACGAATATTTTTAATACGCTTTCCATGCTCTTCATGGGTACCATGAGAAAAGTTCAAGCGCGCTACATTCATACCGCTTTCGATTAGCTGGCATAATTTCTCTACTGATTCACTGGCAGGACCTATAGTGCAGACAATTTTAGTACGCCTCATGATTCTCCTCCTTTTTATATTGATAAAATCCCTGCTAGATTATAGGCATTTATATCTATAGTTTTTTTCTTATTTACAGCTTCATCAAATGACAAGGTAATTAATTCTGTGCCCACTATTCCAGTCATAAGATTAGACTTGCCTTGTAATAAAAGTTCAACTGCTAATGCTCCCATTCTGCTAGCAATTACTCTATCTAAGGCAGTAGGCGAACCACCCCTTTGAATGTGGCCCAGCACTGTCACTCTAGTATCTAGGCCAATACGCTTTTCTATTTCCTTACTTACGTTATATGCAGAGTCTACTCCTTCAGCTACTATAATAATGCTATGCCGTTTGCCTCTGCCCATTCCCCGTTTTAACCTATCAACAATCTCATTGTAGTCGGGCTCGATTTCCGGAACAAGAATTGATTCGGCCCCACCGGCTAAACCGGACTCTAAAGCAATCCAACCTGAACTCCTACCCATAACCTCAACTAAGAAAATTCTTTCATGGGAGGTTGCAGTATCTCTAATCCTGTTTATAGCATCAACAACTGTATTAATGGCTGTATCAAATCCTATGCTAAACTCAGTACCATGGATATCATTATCAATAGTCCCTGGTATTCCGATTACAGAAAAGCCTAGCTTATGCAGTTCACTTGCCCCTCGGAAAGAACCATCACCGCCAATTACGACTAACCCATCAATTCCAAGATTTTTTAAATTATCCAGGGCTTTCTGCCTTCCTTCGAGCGTCATAAATTCTTGACTTCGGGCTGTGTGAAGAATAGTTCCCCCTCTTTGAATAATATCGGCTACAGAGCCTAAGTCCATTTTATGCATTACTCCTTCAATAAGACCGGCATAGCCCCGCATAACACCGTAGACCTCCAGATTATGATAAATGGCTGTTCTTACTACAGCTCGGATGGCGGCATTCATACCAGGAGCATCCCCACCACTGGTCAAAAGGGCAACTTTTCGCATTAAATGCAACTCCTTTATATTAGTTGTTAGGGCTAGTAGCTAGTGACTGGTGACTGGTAAAAACTTTTAGACACAATTTATAAGCTTTTGTGCCCAGTGCTCAGTGACCAGTGTCCAAAAAAGGTATTTTTAGTATTAAGTTGATGGTCGATAGCTTGCCATTGTGTGCCCGGCACTTTATTAGAACAAAGAATGTCATCTAGCCAATTAAGTGCAGGGAATGGTGACACAGTGCATCATGTTTTTTAATCTAGCGAAGCGGAATCTTAATCTAACGGAACGAACGTGGAGTGTAATCTTTTTTCTGTAGCACTGTAGCACTTTAAGCTTGTAGCTACTTTGCAATAGCACTGCTTAATATTTCGTGGGCTTCCTCTACTTCAGATTCAGGTACCAAAATTTCTACAGAGCCTGAATCTCCCAAATGGGGAATGCCTGAGGATCGCAAATTGACCAGCAAACCTTCTCCTGCCAGGATTTCTTTTAGTTGTTCAGCAATTATTCTATTAGGAGCTATATAAACAACAGTCCACATTCTGTAAATTCCTCCTTTATTGGATAGGGGACACACCTCTAATGCATGTTTTCCTTGTTGAGGCATGTCCCCAACTAATTAGTCTCCTGCTTCAACAATACCATGGGTTGTAAATATTCTTGCCCGCCCTTTGATTTTTATTGCCGATGTCTGTTCAGTAAATTGAACAATCATTACTTCTCCCCGGTCTAACTTTTCCGTATGGTGAAACTTTGTATCCCTTCCCCTTGTTAAACCACTTAAATTAACACCGTTATCTAATGCTTTAACTACTATGTATTCACCAGAAATATTATTATCCTCCATGTCTTTCACCAACTTTATATTTTTTTCTTAATGCTTCTCCTACTACCATAGGTACAAAATGATCGATATTACCACCTAAGGCTGCAACATTTTTTATAATACTAGAACTGATAAATGAATATTCTGCATCAGTCATTAGAAAAACTGTCTCTACCTTTTCATTAAGTAGATGATTGACTGAAGCCATTTGCATCTCGTATTCGAAATCTGAAACGGCCCTTAAACCTCTAATAATAGCTATCGCTCCTTTACTCTCCAAATAATCAACCAAAAGTCCGTCAAAAACACCCAGCTCCACATTAGGCAAATCTTCTAAACAACATTCTTTTATTAAAGCTAATCTTTCCTCAACAGTAAATAGGGTTTTTTTATAGTTGTCTGAGGAAACAGCCATAATAACTTTATCAAATAACTTTGCTGCTCGCTTAATAATGTTAATATGCCCATCTGTTACTGGATCAAAAGTTCCGGGATATACTGCAATTCTTTCCAAAAAATCACCCTCCAACCATTACCACTTTTAGCTTGTCCAAAATTATTTCTTATATTGATAGTATTCTTTGTATTTTTCTTAATCAAAACTTATTCTAGACTAGTATTTATTCTCCTGCCAGATTTAGATTATTTCTCTTTTAGTTAATTAAGATTGAACCAAACCAACATTAATATTTCCTAAATAGTTAACATTAATGATGATATTTGCCATTTCCTTTTTGGTTATGGGCTATTTTAGCCGCAGCTGCTGACGCGATTGCTGCAACAATATCATCAGCAAAAGTATTAACGTAGCCTAAGCTTGAATCCAACCTACCTATTAGACCAATTTTCATTTTATCTAAATATCCAAAGCTGGTAATGCCAATTGTCCCATAGATATTAGTAATAGCTAAAGCCAATATTTCATCTATTCCATAAAGGGACTCATCCATTTTTATTATTGTAGATATAGGTTCCGGAAGCAAATCTTGCTCTGCTAATACATCTAAGGCCAATCCTGTCAAAACAGCATACTGTACTTCCCTTTTTTCCAAAACAGCATCAATGGCCTCAAGACAAACTTCCTTTTCTAATCCAGGATAATAGGACTTCTGTAAATCAAAAACAATTAAAGCAATATCATCTACCGTGATTCCCCGTTGTTCCAACTGTTCAATAACTATTTTTTTCATTCTTTGCCTCCAAAATCCGTTTCTTTCTACTTATGTTGGAGACTTAAAAAATGTGCTTATTTATTAATCAAGGATACATTGCCCGGAGAACATATTTCTAATAAATCACTTTCCAAGCTAGTCTGCCAATTGACCCAATAGTCCTTTTCAGTTAAGATCATTTTTTTCTCTTTTTCAAAATAAAGATAAACGGGAATATCTCCCCGATAGTTTTTTAAAATTTCCCTTAATGCCTCTAGTCGGCCAGTGTCTATTAAGTTTGAATCAACTTTAATATATAGCTGCTTAGTAGACCGCTCTTGTGGGAGATTTATAGCTGAGATATCCTCAGCAAAAAACTTAGGAGTATCTTCCTGAAGATTAATTCTCCCTTTCATTAACACTACTTTATCAGTCTCTACAAACTGTTGGTATTTTTGTAGTGTTTTGGGAAATATCAATACTTCCATACTACCGCTTAAATCCTCTAGGCTACAGTAGGCCATAGTTTCACCCCTTTTGGTAACACTCCTCCTAAAAGAGGTTATTACTCCCCCGATAACCTGCCTGCTGCCATCTTCTTCGTGGGTAATGTCCGCAATCTGATGTTTGACTTTAGACTTTAACAATTGGGTATATTCGTGTAAAGGATGTCCACTGACATAAAGACCTAATATCTCCTTTTCCATAGCTAATATATCCCGCTGATTGAAGTCTTCAACATCAGGCAGCTTAATATCAGCAAAATCCATAGTAAAACCCGCTTCCACCCCAACATCAAAAAGAGAAACCTGATTGGAATTTACACTTTTTTGCAGCTCCTGACCCTGTTCAATACAAGTATCCAATATCTGCAAGAGTTGGACCCGGTTTCCTGGTACTGAACCAAAAGCACCACACCTAATCAAGCTCTCCATTACCCTGCGGTTAACCTGACTCAAATCAATCCTTTTACAGAAGTCCTGAAGGGATTTAAAGGAGCCTTCCAAGTCCCTCGCGGCTAAAATGGCTTGAATAGCACCCTTGCCAACATTTTTTACTGCAACAAGCCCAAAACGGATATTTGATTCAACTACAATAAAGTTTTCCCGACTTTCATTGATATCGGGGGGCAAAACTTTAGTTCTCATGCGTTGACATTCAGCAATATAATAGGGTACCCTGTCCGCAGACTCCATAACACTCGTTAAGAGAGCTGCCATAAACTCCACAGGGTAATGGGCTTTTAAGTAAGCAGTTTGAAAAGCTAACAGTGCATAGGCAGCACTATGGCTTTTATTAAACCCATATCCTGCAAAGTATTCAATTAGCTCAAATATTTTAATTGCCACCTGTGAATCTATATTATTCTTTTCTGCACCTTTTATGAATTCTTGTTTCAAGCCGGCTATTATTTCCGGCTTCTTTTTCCCCATGGCTCTACGCAATAGGTCAGCCTGACCTAAGGTAAAGCCCCCTAGTTCGCTGGCAATCCGCATAACCTGTTCCTGGTAAATTATAACTCCATAAGTAGGCTTTAGAACGGATTCTAACTTGGGATGCAAATATTCAATTGTTTTTTTACCATGCTTGCGGGCAATAAAATCCTCTACCATCCCGCTTCCTAAAGGACCGGGTCTATATAGAGCGACTAAAGCAATAATATCTTCAAAGTGCTCCGGCTTTAACTCCTTTAGAATAGACCGTAACCCTGAGCTTTCTAATTGAAATACGCCAATACTCTCACCCTTACCTAGGAGTTCATAGGTTAACGAATCATCAAGGTTAATCTTATTAAAATCAATCTTAACTCCCCAATTATTTTCTACTAAATCCACCGCATTATTTATTACTGTTAACGTCCTTAAGCCCAGTAAATCCATTTTTAGAAGACCAATTTCTTCTACATTTTCTTTGGCAAATTGAGTGGTAACTCCACCATCACTAGTCTTTTGCAAGGGCAGGTAATGATCTAAGGGTTCCTGAGAAATAACAACTCCTGCAGCATGGGTACCAGCATGGCGAGGCATACCCTCGAGAGCCATCGCAGTATCTACTAGCTCTTTAATCTGAGGATTTTCTTCAACCATTTTCTTTAGTTCTGGGGAAACCTCAAGGGCCCTAGGAATAGTAATTCCTAACTCATTAGGAATTAGTTTAGCTACCTTATCCACTGACCCTAAGGGTATATTCATAACCCGACCGACATCGCGAATAGCAGCTCGGGCAGCCATTGTTCCAAAGGTTATAATTTGCGCAACCCGTTCTTTACCGTATTTTTCTACTACATAATCAATTACTTCGCCCCGTCGTTCATAACAAAAATCTATATCAATATCAGGCATGCTGATCCTTTCCGGATTCAGAAACCTTTCAAATAATAGGTCGTATTTAAGTGGATCAATATCAGTAATACCTAAAGTATAAGAAACAAGACTCCCTGCTGCCGAACCCCGTCCCGGGCCTACATAAATACCTCTAGTGCGGGCGAAACGGATAAAATCCCAAACTATAAGAAAATACCCGGCATACCCCATCTGTTGGATGATTTTAAGTTCAAATTCCAGTCTTTTGTGAGCTTCCTCGGTAGGCTGTCCATAGCGATTCTCTAAGCCCTCTAAACACAACTTGTCCAAATAGGTCTCTATAGTAAACCCTTCCGGAACTTCAAATACCGGCATATGGTTTTCTCCAAAGGTAAAATCAACCTGGCATTGTTCAGCTATTTTAACTGTATTATGCAATGCTTCCTGATATTCTCCTAAAGAAAGATTCATCTCATCCCAAGATTTTAAGTAGAACTCCTGGGTCTCAAATTTCAGCCGTGATTCGTCTTCTAAAATCTTAGCCATTTGAATACACATCAGAACATCCTGAACCTTAGCATCTTCAGCTGTTACGTAATGGACATCATTTGTGGCAACCAAAGGTATTCCAGTCTCCCCGCTAATTTGGGCTAGTTGAGCATTAACCTTTACCTGCTCATAGAGGCCATGGTTTTGGAGTTCTAAATAGAAGCTATTTTCACCAAAAGTTTTCTGATGCCAAAGGGCGCTCTTTTTTGCCTCCTCATATTTATCAGCAATTAAAAGACTGGGTATCTCACCAGCTAAGCAGGCACTTAAGGCTATTAAACCTTGACTATATTGGGCTAATAACTCTTTATCTACCCTTGGCTTATAATAAAAGCCCTCCAGCCAAGCCATGGAGACAATCTTTATCAAATTTTTATATCCGGCATTATCCTTTGCTAACAGTACTAAATGATATGGTGAATCATCTATATTAGCCCGTTTATCAAAACGGGAATTAGGAGCCACATATACTTCACAACCAATAATAGGCTTTATTCCTGCCTTTTTACAGGCCTTATAAAAATCGATGACACCATACATTACACCATGATCACTAATAGCTAAAGCTGACATATTGTTGGCTTTAGCCTTGGCCACTAACCTATCTAAGCGGCTGGCACCATCTAGTAGGCTGTAGGCTGTATGGGTGTGGAGGTGTATAAATTCTTTGGTCATACTTTCACCACCTTTACTTACTTCTGGGATATGCTTCGAGGTTAGTTACTAGTGACTAGTGACTAGTGACTAGTGACTAGTGACTAGTGACTAGCTCAGATTATGTTACTAATGGGACAGATTAAGGCTGAGGTTTAGGTTAAGTAATGATTTATTGTTTTTCTCAACCTTAGCCTAGCGAAGCGAAACCTTAACCTAGGAATTATACTGTAGAACTGTAGAACTGTAGGTACTATGCTTCTGCGGGCGAAGCCCCTTATGTATATTTTTTCAACACAAAACAACTATTGTCCTGCATATTACAGCTTTACAAAAATATATATTATTAATTCAACCTATTTGCGGGGTAATTACTATGAATTTTACTGATAGATTAATATTCATCTTTTGCACTTCTTTAGGAATAGTTCTAGGGGGTGCCTTGATAGGTTCATTATCAACTATTATAACAGGACATCAACCCTATTTTACTATGAGAAAACTGGCCGAGGATATGAAGCTTTGGGCAGTAGTTGCCGCCATAGGAGGCTCCTTTAGTTCCTTTGAAGCCCTGGGCTCCGGGCTTTTTTCCGGTGAATTTCGCATTTTAGGCAAGCATTTTTTCTATGTAGTAAGCTCTTTTGCCGGAGCCGAACTTGGTATCTATCTAATTTATACACTAACAGGTAGTGCTAATCCATGAAGATTTTCTATTTTCCACCGGAAAGACAGCTTGCCAAAGATATGGCTCTACTTACAATAGGAATAATTATTGGAGCAGTTCTTGCTACTTTAGCTATTGGTTATCAAATAGAAAAAGTTCATAATGAGAACTCACTTTTAAAGGTAGAGCTAAATGAAAGAAAAAACCAGATTAAAGCCTTAGAGGATCAGGTTACAGAGGCTAAAAAATGGTTTGTTGTTAAAGAAATCGAAATAGACTTGGAATTACCAAAGAGAAACTTTGCTGACAAAGATGATTTGGAGCTAAAAATCAAAGAACAAATTAAAGAAATGCTAAAAGAGATTAGAGGAAAAAGGGTCAATAACTTAGATCCCCAGGTGATTTGGCATATTGTTGAGGGAAGGCAGATAGAAACATTAGGCTATAAATTTATTTTGAAAGTAAAAGGTGTCTTAGTATCTGAAAAGGTTGTATTTTTTGTTTATGCCGAGTATCAGGCATCTAATCAGCAAGAGGAACCGGTGATGTAGATCTAATTTAGAATTTAGAATTTAAAATTGTTAAGCAAAAATGCAATGGTGGAAATGGAAGACCCAGTTTGTCGGAACAACTGGGTCTTTTTAGTACTTATTTTTAATAGTATCCAGAACCTACAGCTCTTCCTGTCATCGCGAGCATAGCGTGGCGATCTCAGACCCAAGGTTTGCCACAGGCTGAAGCCTTCGCATTTATCACCCTTGCTTGGACAACTATAAACAAGTGATTTCACATCCTGAGCGATAGCGAAGTATTTTACGCAATGAAGAATCTTAAGATCCTTCGATCGTACTTCCCTCAGGATGACACAGCAACAATAGTAGCTTTGATAGCAATGACATTTATCCTATTTTTTTACTACCCTTGCGGTAGTTAGTGCTTTCCCTTTGAGTTCCGTGCCGCTGTACATTTCAATTTCAACTGTACAGGTCTTTTTATCTGTCTGCAATATCTTAGTGAAAACATCGACCATCTCCCCTACTGCTGGAGGACTCATCTGATATAAGGTAAAGTTTTCTGTCACTGTATCCCATTTTAAACTTTTACGAATAGCAATAAAGGCGGCTGTACTCATAATCATTACCACAGTACCAACACTAGCTGTACCCATTTCGCTAACCATAAACTCTGTAATCTCTCCTTCTAGCTTGACTCCACCCTCCCATTCACCCAATTTGAAACCGCTTAGGGTTAAGTTATCAACAGTTTCACCTACCTGTGGCTGTCTTTGGGTTTGCTGGAATGCTTTCAGAATGTCCTGCCGGCTTACTACACCAATTAGATGCTTTTCATCATCCACTACCGGTACTAATTCAAAGCCTTCCCATACTAAGACTCTTGAAAGGTGCGTAACCAGAGTCTTCGGTCCTGCAGTTAAAACATCAGCAGTCATAACAGCTAAAATGCTGGCATCAGGGTCAGCACCCGCTGCATCAACTGCAGATACAATGCCCACAAGAACACCATTATGATCAACCACTGGAAAACGGCTATGCCCTGATCTTTGAGCCAATTCATGCCACTTTGAAACCTTATACTCGGGAGATAAAAATTCTGCCTCAGTAACCATAATATCCTCTACCCTTACTAACTCCTTGTATGTTAACCTTTCGTAAACTGCCCTGTTAATCATAGAAGTAGTCACAAAGGTATCGTAGGGACAGGTTATTATAGGAAGGTTCAAGCTTTTTCCTTTTTGCAATACTAAATCAGATACCATAAAACCACCTGTAACTAGCAGGGCAGCACCCTTTTCCAAACCCAAAAGCTGCATTTCTTCTCTGTCTCCAACTAAAAGGAGGGCTTGTTTTTCAATATATTTTCCTAAAACCTCCTCAGTTGTAGAACCAATAACAAATTGCTGTGGTAACGTGCCCAACTTCTCATGACCGCACAAAACTTCCCCTTCCACAATTAAGGATATTTCTCTTAAGTTTAAGTCCTCTAATTCCTTCTCGGCTACATCTTCTATGCGGATAGTCCCTACCTTAGGAATGGAGCTTACTAGCCCCTGGGATTCTGCTTCTTTAATCGCCCGATAAGCTGTTCCCTCACTTACATCCAACTCCTTTGCAATTTGTCGAACAGAAACCTTAGTTCCTACCTGTAAATCCCTTATATATCTGATTATGACCTCATGCTTAGTTTCCATATGAAAAATCAGCCTCCAATTTGCACAATTCTTTGATTATTATAACAGAAATACCCTAGTTGTACTACTTCATTATAACAAAAAAGGTTCCTGTTATAAAACAGAAACCTAAAGCCAACCCCAACTTCTCATTTTCCTGGTCATAACTCCTCCGATACGACCTGATTCTTCTGCGGTAAGCTCAGGCCAACCACCACCGAATTTAATCTTCGGCATTAGACCTAATTCTTCTGCTATCTCTAGTTTTAAGATATCCCGGGCATAATAAGTTTTCATTTTTCTAGGTTTCAATTTAGGGACACCACCTTGATTTTTATATAATACTTAGATTTCGCTGCATTTCATTACGCTAGGTTAAGATTAAGGTTATTTTTTTAAGTTCGTCCCATAAAGCAACTGATGTGCAGTATGGCCAGTCATACGTCTATAGAGTATTCTCCATTTTGTCATTGCGAGCCCGTGAGGGCGTGGCAATCTATTGGGTCGGAGATTGCTTTGTCGCTTTGCTCTTCGCAATAATCACGAGTTGCACAAACTACGATAAACAAAGCATTCCCGTCAATGACAAGAAAGGATATACGGTTTACTTTAAAATGAATAGACGGGAGCAAAGAAATTTTTATTTCTTTGCTTGAAATTCGTTGATTATATTGATGGCAAACGGGCCTACATCACCTACTGCAAAAGCTTTCATAGTTCCAGCGGCCACATTTCTAATTGCAGCAGTAATAATCTCCTCCTCTATGTCCATCTCGCCCAGAGCCTTTTTTATCTCCAGAGCAGCAATAATACCAAATCTAGAGGAAATAGTATTAATTTTGCTTACCAAATTAGTTGGTGCCTCAAAGACATTGCCTATATTTTGGAAAACACCCTTCACCATTTCCTTTGAAGCATTATCATCACCTTCAATGACTATTACCGGTTTTTCACCTAAAGCCATTTCTTTGGCATGACCTACAATTTTGGCTGATACTTTATTCCTTTTGGTGTTTAGATCAATATGAGAAAAGGTTGTAGCTATATTAACAAGAACTGCACCAGGAGCTAAGTAGCTGTCAACTTCTTCTATTGCTTGGGGAATGATGTCGGTGGCTAAAGCTAAAATGACTAAATCAGCCTTATTTAATTCCGTTTTATCTACAACGAGAGCATTAGAGCTTTGGCTTAAGCTTTCCGCGGCTTCTCTAACTCGGTCATAAACATATACCTGATAATTCCCGGATAATTTCCTTGCTAAAAAGCTTCCCATTCGGCCAGATCCAATAATTAATAATTCCGGAAGTACTTTCTCCAATCTTATCACCTCAATTATTTAATCGTTCTAATACTAAAATACCCAAACTTAAGTTAATTTTACATAAAGGGCATTAAATTGTTCCCCGTTCCCCAAGAACAGCCCACAAATTACTAAAATTAAGAGCTAATAAATTAATTTTACATCAACACATTGATTTCCTCCCCAGGAAAACAAATTAATTTTTATATGCATAATTACCCATAAGTTGTTAAACCTATTATTATGGATACATACCTCATGACAAGAAACATGAAGTAAGAAGCAAGAGGCAAGATTGACTTTTTCCTGCATCCTGCATCCTGTAGGAGGTGTGTCCCCCAACATTAATTGGGGACATACCTCAAAAGTATCACATGCATTAGAGGTGTGTCCCCTAACCTATTTTAAGGAGGATCAGGTATATGGATAAAATTGCTTTATTATTAGTTATAATTGGTGCATTAAACTGGGGATTAATTGGGCTTTTCGGCTTTGACCTTGTAGCAACTTTATTTGGTGGACAAAATGCACTCTTAAGTAGAATCGTATATTCTTTAGTTGGTGCTGCCGGTTTATACTCGATAACATTCTTACTGGGTAATAAGGTCCGAGAAAAAAGTTAAAAATAACTGCTAATGGATGGTATGTGTAAACAACAAAGCCGAAACCACGGAGTACAGCTGTGGCTTCGGCCTTTTTTACTTTCAATTGTGTTATAATAATACATAATTAAGAAAAAAGGAGTGCTTTAGTTATGGCTTTTTTCTTTCGTAACAAGACAGTTAATGAATTAAGAAAGAAATGGGGTTTAACCACCAAGGAGCTTGCTATGCGAGTAAAAGTAGAAAATATTGACATTCTAAATATTGATGCTTACAAGATAAAGGATGTCCCCGAACCCTTGAAAACTAAAATACTCCCTATTCTAAATGGGGATGATCTTGATAAAATACCCTGGCTTTAATCCAGGGGAATATAGATAAATGATAAAAGTGGGGCCACAAGGCCCCACTTTTTATACCCAACCTTTATATACCATGAGCTAACATAGTGTCCGCTACTTTTATAAACCCAGCAATATTAGACCCTACAATTAAATTGCCCTCAAAGCCATATTCTTTTGCAGCGGCACTAGCATTATGATAGATATTAATCATAATATCTTTTAGACGGGCATCAACCTCATCAAATGTCCAAGAAAGCCTCATGCTGTTCTGAGACATTTCTAGAGCTGAAGTAGCTACACCACCTGCATTAGCAGCTTTCCCGGGAGCAAAAATAACGTTATTTTCCAAGAATACTTTATGTGCATCAGGAGTGGCAGGCATGTTCGCACCCTCACCCACAGCATAACATCCATTAGCCACAAGTTTTTTAGCCGCCTCTCCATCTAGTTCATTTTGAGTAGCAGAAGGTAGAGCAATATCGCAAGGGATAGACCAGATACCATCACAACTATTAAAAAATTCCGCTGAAGGATGAATTTTCACATATTCACTAATTCTTTTTCTTTCTACTTCTTTGATTTGCTTAACTGTATCCAAGTTAATACCATTTTTATCATATATATAACCAGAAGAATCACTTAAAGCAACTACTGTAGAACCCAGTTGTTGAGCTTTTTCAGCAGCATATATTGCAACGTTTCCTGAACCTGAGATAACTACTGTAGCACCATCAAAGGATTTTCCTTTTGCTTTGATTGCTTCCTCCATAAAATATACCAAGCCATAACCAGTAGCCTGAGTACGAACTAAACTTCCACCATAAGTTAGGCCTTTGCCAGTGATTACCCCTGCTTCAAACATATTCCGAAGCTTTTTGTATTGACCGAAAAGATATCCAATCTCACGACCACCAACGCCAATATCCCCAGCTGGAACATCTGTATCGGCTCCAATGTGCTTTGATAACTCAGTCATAAAACTTTGGCAGAATCTCATTATTTCACCATCAGATTTACCTTTGGGATCAAAGTCGCTACCTCCTTTACCCCCGCCAATAGGTAAACCTGTTAAGGAATTTTTGAAGATTTGTTCAAAACCTAAGAATTTAATAATACCAACGTTTACAGAAGGGTGAAAACGTAGTCCGCCCTTATAAGGTCCAATTGCACTGTTAAATTGTACCCGGAAACCACGATTAACCTGTACCTTTCCTTGATCATCAACCCAAGGTACACGGAAAATAATTTGTCTCTCAGGCTCTACAATACGTTCTAAAATACCCGCATTAACATATTGAGGATTCTTTTCAAATACAGGTTCTAGTGAATCTAACACTTCTAGAACTGCTTGATGAAATTCTGGTTCACCGGAATTTCTCTTAATTACCTGTTCCATAACTTGTTTAGTATATGACATTATTTTGCCCCCTTTGTTTTATTGTTTCACATATGTTGTTTTCCCATTTTTACTGCACAAGTTCTAAAATAATTAAGGTAGTTAATACCAACGCTGTTTTATATTAAATACCATAATCAATCTTGTTATATAATACACTATTCCTGTAAAAAAAACAGAGGTTTTAGACATGTATACAGTATATTTCACACATTAACGTTTATATTATGTATACTTAAAACAAAGTGTTCTCTCCCAAGGCTGAAATGAAATATAAGCTTCCATTAATGTATAAAAAAAACGGGTTTTAACCCGTAATTAAAACCCTAATTTTTCTTTTATAAGAATAATATGAAATTCCTCTATTCCCCTTGGCTTACCTTCATGAATTACCAATACTCTGCATTGCTTAGTCTTTGTTGTTTTACAGTCATGGCAGTACCCTGTTTTCTGGCAAGGGGTATTAGAATTCTTGCTTTTATAGAGTAGAGGTGCGGCAACATTTTTCGTTCTATAAATTGCTTCCTCTAAATTTTTTGTAACCTTGTTGATTCCAATAATTGCGATTACCTTTTTGGGTCCAAAACACATAGATGCTACTCTGTTTCCTGTGCCATCCAAATTAACAAGTAGACCGTCTTCAGTTATTGCATTAGAGCTAGTTAAAACAACATCGGCATTTAGTTGTTTTAAGCGATTTTCCCTATCTCCGTTATCCCAGGTATCAATCACCTTATGGCCTAACATTTTAAAGTTTTCTATTATACCCAACTGACGAATAGTTACTGAACCCGGAATGCCAATTTGCGCTCCTTCAGGCACTAATTCTTTAAGTATAGGTATTACCTCTTCTTGACTATTTGCAACTCTAACTGTAAACCCTCTGTTCTCTAAATTTCTTTGTAATACTTCATAATTTTCCATTCTTTCTTATAACCTCCTAACTAGTCTGCAGGATTTATAGATATTAATGTTTAATATCTATAATAGCACATAAAATGGGGTGGATTGGAATTGGAGAAAAGAAAAAGCATTTGCTTTATAGGAAACCATGAGAAAACTACCTTAACTCTTACTAAACAGCTTAACTTTTTACTTGGTCAATATCTCGATATAAAATCTTGGTGCCTTCAACATATGGAGGTGCCTATAGATTGTTATGACTGTGACATTTATGTAACTTCCAGCTATACTGCTTTGTCTAAAATAACAGGCAGCATTTCCCCTAATAAAAAAGTAATTGTGGCAGCTAGAACATTAGATACCGCGAATTTAGATAAAGTACTAGAACTGATACCCGGCACACAAGCTTTGGTCGTTGCAGATTCAGAAGAAACAACAAATATGGCCATCCACCTCTTGAAAAAATTGGGAACCAATTATCTTGAGCTTGTTCCCTATTATCCGACAATTACCCCCAAACCTGATAAAAATATTACCCTTGCCATTACAACCGGATTAAGTCATCTTGTGCCTTCAAATATTAAAAGGACTATAGATCTAGGTGTCAAAAGTATTGATCTTTCTACTTACGTAGAGCTAATTATAGAAATTGGTCTGCCTAAGGAACTAATTAATAATATTTCTCAGCACTATGTTAACGAAATATTTAATCTAAGCAAACGAATACAAACTTCAGCTCAAATTAATAATAATTTAAAACGGCGGCTAGAGGTAATAATTAATACTGTTGATGAGGCAATTCTAGCCATAGATAAAGAGCAAAAAATAATTCTAATAAACTCTGCTTTTGAACATCTACTAGGCATTAATAGCTTTTCAGCCATAGATAAAAAGCTAAATAATATTCTCCCTCAGGTTGACTTAACCTCAACACTTACTAATACTTTATGCATAGTTAATAAAATTCAACAAATTAAAAATAATTATTATGTTTTAAATGCATACCCTATTCTAGATACAAATGAATCGGTAGAAGGTGTTGTCACTACTTTTAAACCGGTAGGTCAAGTGCAGGAATTAGAATATAAAGTCCGTCGGGAATTAAAAAAACAAGGTAATATAGCTAAGTATAATTTTAGTGATATTATAGGTACTTCCCAGCAATTAGAAAATGTATCATCCTTAGCCCATCAATTTGCTAAAACTAATCTTACTATTCTCATTGAGGCCGAGAGCGGTACAGGTAAAGAATTATTCGCCCAAGCTATCCATAATGCCTCTGACCGTAAAAACGGACCTTTTGTAGCTATTAACTTTGCCGCAATACCCGATAATTTAATAGAAAGTGAACTTTTTGGATATGAGGATGGTGCTTTTACTGGAGCAAAAAAGGGTGGAAAGTCCGGCTTGTTTGAAGAAGCCCATAATGGAACTATTTTTCTAGATGAAATAGGTGATTCCGGATTAGACGTGCAAAAAAGGCTTTTAAGGGTTTTAGAGGAACGGGAGGTACGACGGGTTGGTGGCCGAAACATAATACCTATTGATGTTAGAGTAATTGCTGCGACCAATCAAAATTTAATAGAACTAGTTGAAAAAAATATGTTCCGCAGCGATTTATTTTACCGATTGTGTACCCTGCCCTTAGGCATACCCCCTTTAAGGGATCGGGAGGAAGATATACTTATTTTTATGGACTATTTTGCGCAGAAATTTTATCAGCGCAAGATACTTTTAGACTCTTCTGTCAAAGAGTACCTTTTAAAATATTCGTGGCCGGGGAACATTAGGGAATTGGAAAATATTGTTAATTATATGTGCAGCATAGTACCCATTGGAGAAACAGCAACAATAAAACACCTGCCAATTTATTTAACTAGAAATATCACACCTAAAATAGATACTGCTTTTAAACCCTATAATTATGATAACAAGTTTGAATTAAAGGCACAGGAACTAGTAAATCAAGACCTTTTAAAAATTATCTATCTTACTCTAAATGAAATCCAAAGCTACTCATCTTTAGATAAGGGTTTAGGTAGGTCAACCTTAGCTAAAAGAATGACGGACTGTACAGGAGAGGTCTATGCTGACCATAAACTAAGACAGTTATTAAATCTCTTAGTAAGGATGGAGCTTATTGAATCCGGTAAAACAAAGCAAGGTACTAAAATAACCCTCTTAGGAACAGATTTCCTCCAATACCTAGAGAAATCAAAATATCAGAATCTAATAGGAGCTGTCGGTAAATGACAGCCCCCTTCTTTTTTTGTGTTAAACCTCTACTTTTACCCCTTTGTTCAGACTCATAGCCTTTTCTAGGACTTTGCCCGCTGTAATCAAGTCTTGAACGGTAACTCCCGTTGTATCAAAAATAGTTATTTCTTTCTCATTTGTTCTGCCGGGTTTTCGACCTAAAATCACTTCTCCTATTTCCGCAAAAATATCTTTTTCTGAAATTAGACCTTGGTTATAGGCATGCTGAGTTTCCCCGATTGTAATACACTGGGCTAGATTATCTACAACAATTTTGGCTTTAGAAAATATTTGTGGATCTATCTCCTGTTTTCCTTTGGTATCAGTTCCTATGCAGTTAAGATGGCTGCCTTCTTTTATCCATTGAGCTTTAACAATATATTGATAGCTAGGGGTTGTCGTTAGAATAACGTCCGCATTCTGACAAACCTTCTCTGCATCCTCAATAAAAATTATCTCCTGCTTTATTAACCCATCCATATCTTCAACCATTTTTTTTGCAAATTTACCACTAATATCATAAACTTGAACCTTTTCGATATTTGGTAGAACTTTTAAAGTAGCTAATAATTGATTTCTACCTTGCAAGCCAGCCCCAACTACGGTCAAAACTTTACTGTCTTTGCGGGCTAAATACTTGCAGCCAACAGCTCCTAAAGCAGCTGTCCTAATTTTAGTTATATAGTTGGCAGCGATAAGAGCTTTGGGCTGTCCCGTAAATGGGTCAAACAACACCATTGTGGATTGATGATTGGTAATTCCTTTTTCCATATTTTTTAACCAAAAACCGCCCGCTTTAAAGCCTAAAATTTCATCTTCTGTTAAGTAACCGGATTTAACACCGAATATCCCCTGGTGTTTTTTTATTTCTTCCCTAACTACGGGGAATACCTCACTTAAGCCTTGTTGAAAATCAGCAAAAGCTTTTTCAACCATAACCATAGTTTCCTCAAAGGTTACTAATTCTTCTACATCCCTGTCCGTTAAGACTATAACTTCAGCCATAAATAAGTGCCTCCTCTCCTACTGAGATTTACCTCTGCATAAAATAGGAAATTCGACAATAACTTTTCCATCCTGTACCATATAAATTTTATCGTAAAGATTGCAGGTAGGGCAGACATGGTTAGGTATAATCTCTAGTTTATCGCCAATACTCAGTTTTTCATTTACCTCCTGGTTGTTAATTAAACCATGTTCATCATAAAGCTTTACTAATCTTAAATTGTCATAACCTTTAACTAGCCCAAAGCCAGGTGTATAACAAATCCCCTTATTCCTGGTAAAAGCCGTTAATGCTTTTACCCCTGTATCAAGCACTATCCTTTCTTTTGTGGGCTTGCTGACAACTGTGGCCAAGACTGTTATTGCACATTTACTGTAATCATTAATAGCATGGCCTTGAGCACCATCCATTAAAATATAGGTGCCAGGTCTAATTTCGGTAATGCCTGGTAATACTTCGCCATGCAACAACGATGGTGTAGCTCCAATGCTAATAACATCTACCTCAATTCCTTCTTGTCTGATTAATTGTGCAGCATATAAAGTATCTTCCTGACTCTTAGTAAAAAGCTTGTTGCACTCCTCCACTGATTCGGCTCCATATGTATGTCCTTCATGGGAGAATACACCTTTAAGCTTGACATTTGGTGCTTGGGCAATAAATTTTGCTAGTTCAACCAATTCATCTCCTGGGATTAGACCTGACCTTTCTTCACCTGTTTCTACTTCGATTAATACCTCTATTGGCTTTTCTTCACCCTTAAAAGCATCAGATAAAGCAGCAACCTGCTCACGATTATCAACACCAAGGCTAATCTTAACCTTTCTAGCTAACTTCTTTAACCTTTCCAATTTTTCTTTTCCGTATATTTCATTAGCTATAAATATGTCATCTAGACCTTCAACAGCCATTACCTCAGCTTCCCCAACTTTGGCAACTGTGATACCTTGGGCTCCAGCTTTAACCTGCATTTTAGCCAGTGCCGGTGTTCTATGGGTCTTGGTATGAGGCCTTAAATTTACACCAAACTTATCTGCCTTTTCCTGCATGTTTTGAATATTTTTCCCCATAATGTTCACATCAACGACTAAGGCAGGAGTATCTAAATCCCACATGTTTTTCGTCATTTTTTCACCTCTTTTTTATTATATTTTAGAGGATAAGGCATTTATATACAAGGTTAGTGAGGAGGTGCCTTACCCTCTAGGGGGTCAGTCAGTTAAAACTATTCCTCCAAGGTAACAGCAACTTCTTTTTCTGTTACAACATTTTCTGTTATTATGTCCGCACATCTTACTTGGTTAAATATTCCGCAGTAACAGAAGTTAGCCAGTTTAACAGCAGCCTCATCAGCTGTTAAACGCCCCTTTCCGACCTGATCCATCATATGCTCTACGTATTTGGGTGGTATCATGTGGTGACCGCACATAGTTGTAATCGATAATGTTGTATCATCGGGGAGGTTTTCTTTTTTACCCCATACTCCCAATGAGTAATTGATGGAGTGAGGAGTCACCTCAGCCTCTTGGCAGGCTGGTAACACTTCTGATAGTACTCCTGTTATAACGACTGATAAACCTGTATCTTTTTCTTTCATTGTCTTTAAAAATTCTATTACCTGCTCCCGTTTAGTAAATACTCCTCTTATTCTAGATTTGTCACTAATTTTATCTTTTATTTCTTCTATGGAGTATTGGGTTTTAGGTCCTGTTTTGACATCACCCCAGTTTTCCGAACCCACAGCCTCGGCTGCAGCAATAAATTCTAATGCTTTAGGCTTAATATTAATATCATTAACACCTTTTGTTTGGTACATAAACCAGTTGAAGTCCTTTTTTTGTGATTCAATTGCACCTGAACGATGTAGTGAATGGGTCATTTTAATTATCTCCTTTCTAAGCCAGTGATAGTGGTTTACCTAAACCAACATTTACTTTGCCCCGATGAGGCTCTGATATCCCCAGTTCTTTCAAACAATCCAATACTTTTGTTTGCCCCTTTTCATCTACTCTGACGATTAATCCCAGGGAAAAAACGGTATCTATTTCTTTTTCAACCTTTTGTAGTGCTTTTAAAACCTGTTTTAGGTTTTCATTTTCACATTTTGCCTCAACAATAACAGATAATAAGTGATAGTTATGACAGGCTTCTTCTAACTTACCTATTTTCAAGTCGGTCATTAAGGCTGCTAAAGGTGTATGTTCCTGGGGAGCTAGTTCTGCGCCTACAGCGGCAATTGCCATAGCCACCTTTTCAGCATCCCTTAAATATACACCCATCCCAGGGCGGCCCATATCAATTGCTATACCTACTTCACCTTTTTTGATGCGTCCTGATACATCATTAGTTTTTACCTCTTCTGTACCTCTTCCCGTTACCCCTGTAACACCATGGTTTTCTACAGGGTCACTAATGACATGCTGAAACTGTTTGTAGAAGTTATCTAGCTCGATTGGTTCAATAGCACCTTGGGGGCAAACTTTCTGACGGAGACAAACATAGCACTCAGTACATCTTTCCTGGTCAATATAGCATTTCTTTTCTTCATTTAAATAGAGAATCGCATCTACAGTACAATACTTTTGGCAAATTTTGCAGCCTGTACATAAATCATTATTGATCATTGTCATTTTTAGACAGCTCCCTTCAGATAAAATCCCTGAAATAGAATTTCAGGGATAGAAAAAACAAATTATGCTTTTACACTTGTATCAATATCTACTGGTTTCTTAAGGTTTTGATAGGTAGTTCCAACAAAAGCCAAAACAGCAAGAATTATTAAAGTAGTACTAATACCTGAGTTAAATAGTGCTTCCGTCCAATTCCCTTTTGAAATAAGCAAGGCTCTTCTTAGATTTGCTTCCATAATGAAACCCAGAACAAAACCTAATACTGTTGCTGTGTAGGGGATAGTAAATTTCTTCATTAGATATCCCAATAAACCAAAACCAATTGTAACAAGGATACTAAAGGTTTCTCCGCTATAGGCAAAGGAACCGGTGAAGACTAAGGTCATTATGCTGGCAAATAAAATAGGTTTAGAAATTTTGGTGACCTTTATGGCAAGTTTTACTATAAAATAACCCATAATTAGCATAAAGATATTAGCAACCAATAATGAAATAAAAATACTATAGGGTATTTCCGGTTGTCTAGTAAAAAGCAATGGACCAGGCTGTACATTATGAATCATTAATGCACCTAGCATAATTGCTGTTGAGTTAGAGCCCGGAATACCTAAAGCTAATAGCGGAACCAAGGCACCACCGGTAACGGCGTTATTGGCAGCTTCCGGTGCAGCAACACCTTTTATATTTCCTTTTCCAAAAGTGTCACCATCTTTAGACCATCTTTTTGTTTCACTATATGCTACCCAACAGGCAGTAGAAGCGCCTACACCAGGCATAGCTCCAATAACAACACCCATTAAGGAACTAAAAAAAGAAGTCGGTAAAAATGTCTTTATAACATTCCAGCCAGGAAGTCTAGTATCAACCTCACCAACAATATTAAATTCTGCATCTCCTGATAATTCTTGAGCTTGGCTTAGGAGTTCCGAGACTGCAAATAGACCCATCATTAAAGCAATCATTTCAAAGCCATCTGCTAGATGTAAAGAACCAAAGGTATATCGGGGAATACCATTCATTGGGTCATATCCGATTGTTGCAACAAAAATACCGATAGCTCCTGCTAATAACCCTTTAAATACATTACGCCCCCCTAAAGAACAAATCAAGGTTAAACCGGCAATAGCTAAAGCAAAATATTCTGAAGGTCCAAATTTTAAAGCAACACTTGCTAAAGGAATCGCTACAAACATTAAAACTAGTGCACTTAAAAAACCGCCAAAAGACGAGGAAATCAAAGATGTACCCAAGGCTATTCCTGTTTTTCCCTGTTTATGGAGCTCATAACCATCAATAGTAGTGGCGGCAGCAGCAGTAGTACCAGGTGTACCAATCAAAATAGCGGGAATTGAACCACCATATTCTCCGCCGCAATATACCCCTGCCAACAATAATATAGCATTAACAGGTTCCATCCCCCAGGTAAAAGGAAGCAATAAAGCCATAGCAATAGTAGCATTAATACCGGGAATCATGCCACCGATTATTCCCCAGAGCACTCCAAGAGCAATGGCTGCTAAGGAGGAAAAGTCAAATACATTTTCAACACCAATAAGTAGACCTTCTAACATTTTTATTACCTCCTAGCCTAAGAATATTTCCAAAAATCCTAGTGGCAACTTAACCCGTAAACCGAAAGCAAAGACAGTATAGAGGATTGCTGTCATAGTAACACTTATTTTGATTACTTTGGATATTTTCCGAATCTGAACTATCCAAAGTAAAGCTGCCATTAAAATTGGCGTCATAATTAAATAACCAACAAATTCCAAAAGCATTGCATATATTACGCTTACGAGACAAGAATAAATAACTGCCTTATATTCTATAACCATATCCTGGATTTTCTTTTTATCCGGTTTTTCAGCTAAAGCTTTGTTTACAAACCATGCCCCACCTATAAGCACTACCCCGATTATGATAATTATATAAGCCATTAGATCAGGTAAAGCTGTTGGTCCAGCTGGATCAATAGACATTACTATTTGGCCTTCAATCATCTCGCCCTGTGCTATAATAAACAAACCAAGGAGAATTGACACTATGCCTACAATATAATCATTATGTTTGAACACTTTTTCGTATCCTCCTCTATTAAGAAGGCGGGAATAATCCCGCCTTTATTAAACTACTATTTCATAAATGCTCTAATTTGTTTATCTTGTTCTTCCATTACTTTAACGAAGTCTGCTTTATTCTTGAATACTACATTTAGTTTTAAGTTGGTATAATACTGTTTGAATCCGGGATCTTCTAAAGCTGCTTTACAAGCTGCTTCCCACTGGTCAACAACTGCATCGGGAGTGTCAGGATGAGCAACTACGCCTCTGAATTTCTCCACTAAGAAATTATACCCTTTGTCTTCAACAGTTGGAATATCTACACCCGATACTTTGTTAAATGCGATTAAAGCTTTTAATTCACCAGCATCTAATTGCGCTACAGCTTCCCCGTATTCTCCGATAGCTCCATCAACATGTCCGCCAAGCACGGCTACTGTAGCATCTGCTCCACCTTCAAAGGGAACAACATTAATATTAATATCGGCTTTTTCTTGTAAAAGCTTGGCGGCAACAAATCCTAATTCCCCAGGAATTCCACCGGCAATATTGAATTTGCCAGGATTTGCTTGTGCATCCTTCACAAAATCTTCCCATGTGGCCCAAGGGGAATCACTTCTAACAAACAATATCATGGGGTCAACAAACATCATCGCAATAGGTTTAAAACTCTTATAGTCAACATCCATTTTATTCATAATTGGAGCAGTAATTAAGGTTGAGGATACACCGAGGAAAGTATGCCCATCTTTTGCATCTAAAGCCGCTTTCCAGGCAGTAGCACCTGCCGCACCAGGCTTGTTGTCAACTATTACAGATTTACCAAATCCAGGCTCTAAGGCTTTAGCTAAAGCTCTTAGGAACATATCTCCACCTGAACCAGCTTTAGAGTGATAAATCAGGGTAATATCTTTCTCCGGCCATTTTTTAACCTCTTCTTTTTTAGGTTCTTCCTTAGGAGCCTCTTGCTTTCCACCACAACCTACAGCAGCAAACATCACAAAAACTAATAGTAGTGCTAATAAAACCTTTACCTTTTTGGATTTAAACATTTTTCTTTTCCCCCTTTTATTTTTTTAATTGTTTTTCTAAATACGGTATTAATCCACCTAATTCGATATACTCCACCAGAAAATCAGGCGGTTTAATAAACTCGTATTTCTTACCTGTAGTTAAATTGGTTATTCCACCTTGAGTATAATTAATCTCAATTAAGTCACCCTGATTGACATCTAAAACAAAATCGGGTGCATTAATTGCAGGCAATCCTACATTATAACAATTTCGATAGAAAATTCGCGCAAAAGACTTTGCAACAACTGCACCAATTTGAGCACATTTTATGGCCTGAGGTGCCTGTTCACGACTAGAACCATAACCGATGTTTTCTCCGGCTACAATAATATCTCCAGGTTGAATTTTACTAAAAAAATCCGGGTCTGTCCCTTTCATGCAGTTAGCTGCCAGCTCATGAGGTTCCACGTGGGTCATATAGCGGGAAGGTAAGATATGGTCGGTGCTAATATTATCGCCAAACTTCCAGACCTTACCTTTTAATATAAAATCCCCCATATTAAATCCCACCTCCCAATTTTCGTGGGTCGGTTATCTTACCCATTACTGCTGACGCAGCCACTGTGCGGGCACTAGCTAAGTAAATTAATCCGCCGGGACCCATTCTGCCATCCATATTACGGGTTGTGGTCGAAATGCAGGTTTCATCGGGCGCTAATACTCCAACTTCATAACCTCCACAGGTACCGCAGGCTGGTGAACTAAAGATTGCTCCCGCCTCAACTAGTGTGCTAATAATTCCTGAACGAGCTGCTTTTTCAACTGCCCTCGAGCTATTAGGGACGACTACAAACCTAACTCCCGGATGTACTTTTCTGCCCTTTAGTATCTCAGCAGCGGCTTCTAAATCGTGTAGAAATGCACCTGAACACGAACCTAACGTTGCCTGATTAATTTCTATACCTACAACCTGACTAACTTCAACCCCATTTGTGGGTAGTCCGGGAGTTGCAACAATTGGTTCTAATGAAGATACGTCAAAATTCACAACTGAGGCGTATACCGCATCTTCATCAGCTTCGAAAATCTTTTCAGTTTTCTGTGTACCATTTATGTATTTTAGGATTTTCTCATCAACCGGCATTATTGCATTTTTTACCCCCATTTCCAGACACATGATAGTAATTGCCATTCTTTCTTCAACATTTAAAGAGTCTACCAGAGGTCCAGCGATTTCTACAGCTGCATAGTTCAAGAAGGATGGGCCAAAGTTTTTTAAAAGAAAGAGAGCAACATCTTTTGGAGTAATATTAGGGCCTAGTTTTCCATCAAGCCATATCTTTACTGTCTCGGGCACCTGAAGCCAGATACTGCCTGTAGCTAAAACAGCTGCCATTTCCGTAGAACCTATCCCAGTGGCTAATGCGCCAAAGGTACCAAGTCCAACTGTATGAGAATCTGTACCAAGAATTATTCTCCCTGGACGAGCATAGCCCTCTTCAGCTACTACCGGATGGGAAACACCCCTGCCGACTTCCGAGACTTTAATATTATGCTTTTTGGCAAAGTCCCTGATATTCTGATGATGCTGAGCGGCTCTTAAAGTTGTAGACGGAGAATGATGATCTAAAACAAACATGACCTTAGAACTATCCCAAACGCTGGCATTGGGTAACCGCGAAAACTGCCTAATAGCTATTGGTGCATTATTATCATGGAAAAAGGCAAAATCTACTGGCGCTTGTACTATTTGCCCTGGTTTAACCTGAGACAAATTAGCTTTATTGGCAATTATTTTTTCTGTTACTGTCATACCCATTAAGTTACCTCCACTCTTTATGAAAAGTCCTCTAGCCTCCCTCCTCAAAGACTTAAGTTAATTGGTTATCCTTTATAACCTAATGCAAGTTTCATGCCTAAAGGGTTCCCTTTGGAATGTTCTGAAAATTGCCAAAAGTATTTACGGTTAGGCTAGTATATCATTCCGGAACTATTAAATAAATGAATTACCAAAACCTATTTGCGACCTAAATATTCCTATTTTAGCCTAAAAACCGCCTAATTTACTCAATGCCTGACAAATTGCATCTCCCATTTGGGGGGTAGAGGCTTTTCCACCTAAGTCAGGAGTTACATTTACACCTTCACTTAGGATTTCTTCTACCGCTTTCTGGATATTAGCCGCAGCTTTTACTGCCTCTTCATCTTGTTTGAGATTACCAAGCCAGGATAGCATCATTTGCCCAGACATTATCATGGCATATGGATTAGCAATTTGTTTTCCGGCAATATCCGGTGCAGAACCATGGGTTGCTTGAGCCATAACATATTTTGGTCCTACGCATAAGCCGGGAGCCATTCCCAGTCCTCCTACTAAGCCTGCAGCCAAATCTGTGAGAATATCACCAAACATATTTGTAGTAACAACAACATCATAATTTTGGGGACGCATTGCTAGCTGCATCGCAAAGGTATCTACAACCGCAGTCTCAAAGGTAATATCCGGATATTCACCAGCAATTTCTCTACAACTATCAATGAATAAACCACAGCCTAATTTAAAGACAGTATTTTTATGAATAGCAGTAACCTTTTTCTTCCCATTACGCTGTCTTGCTAGTTCAAAGGCTGATCTTGCTACCATTTGGGAGTTGCGGCGGGTAATAACCCTTACAGACATTGCTATATCAGGGGTAGGCATGAATTCGCCGGTCCCCTTATACATATTGCGGTCTGGTTGGAATCCTTCATTATTTTCCCTAATAATAACTACATCCACATCTTTATGTAATGATGGAATTCTGTCATAAGATTTAGCAGGTCTTATATTACTTACTAGATCAAATTCCCGACGCAATATTGGATGGGGATTAATAGCCTTGGGGTCATCCTTTGGATATGCCATGTGTCCGATTGGGCCTAATATCCAGCCATCTAAGTTAAATAAAGCATTTAATGTTTCATTGGGTAATGTTTCACCCATGTCTTTATAAGAAGGCATCCCCACCGGCAGCTCTATCCACTCAATATCGATACCTGCAAATGGTTTAACTGCCTCTTTTAATATCTTTACCGTCTCAGGAACAACTTCTAGTCCGATATCATCTCCTAGTAAAATTCCTAATTTGTACTTAGCCATTTAAATTCCACCTTTCATAACCTTTTATTATTTTAAATTCAATTCCTTTTTAGTGAAGGGAATTATACCACCTTCTGCAAAAATATCCAGCATAACTTTATGGGGAAGTTCAAATTCATATTCCTTACCTTGAGTATGGTTAATAACTTTCCCCTCATTCAAATTAATTGTGATTTGATCGTTTTCCTTAAATTCATCAACCTGGGGTAGGGTTATTGCAAATAACCCAATATTTATTGCATTACGATAGAAAATTCTAGCAAAAGACTTAGCAATAACTGCACTTATTCCCGAAAATTTTATTGCTTTAGGGGCATGCTCCCGGCTCGAACCTGTGCCAAAATTTTTACCAGCAACAATAATATCTCCCAATTCAACTTTACTTTTAAATTCAGGAGCAATATCTTCAAAAACATGGGAAGCCAACTCGTCAGGGTCAGTCAGAACAACATATTTACCAGGTATTATTTGCCCAGTATCAATATCATCACCAAATTTAAAGACCTTTCCATTTAAGCTTTTGTTCATTAGTTCCACCTCTATAACCTTTATAAGTATTTTCTTGGATCTGTTAGTTTGCCTTCGATAGCAGAAGCTGCGGCAGTAGCGGCATTTGATAGATAGATATGAGCACCCGGTGCCCCCATTCTAGCTACGAAGTTTCTACTACCGGTAGTAATAGTACTTTCGTCTTCAGCTACTACGCCCATACCATAAGCACCACAAGGTCCACAGCAAGGTACATTAACCATGGCCCCTGCTTTTAAAAATGTTTCGATAATACCTTCCTGGGTACACCTTAACATTAGATCCTTTGTCGCAGGAACAATTAACATTCTAGTTCCGGATTTAACCTGTCTGCCCTTTAATATATCAGCTGCAACTTTTAAATCCTCATATCTAGCACCGGTACAGGTACCTATTACAGATTGGTTTAATTCATATACATCATCACCTAGTTGACTCACAGAACGAACATTATCTGGCGAGAAAGGAAAAGCAATTAATGGCTCTAACTGGTCTAAATCAACAATAATTTCACTAATGTACTCTCCATCTTCATCAGGGTATAATTCCTGCACTCCTACCCCTTTTTCTTTATAATACTCTACAGTAACATTATCCACAGGGAAAATAGCGGTTTTGGCACCCATTTCCAGACACATATTACATAGTGACATGCGGCTAGCTACACTTACAGATGAAGCACCTGGTCCACCAAATTCCAAGACTTTATAATCAGCCCCACCAGTCTTAATAATTTCCAATAATCTCAAAGCTATATCTTTACCGTATACACCTTTTTGTAAAGTACCTTTTAACGTAACCTTAATTGTTTCAGGTATTTTCAACCATACCCTGCCAGTTGCAAAAATAGAGGCCATTTCGCTAGAACCAACACCAGTTGCAAAAAGTCCCAAGGCACCTTCGGTAACTGTATGGGAGTCTGTGGCAATATAAACCATTTCCGGTCTAACCAAAGCTTTTTCAGCAACTAAATCGTGACATACACCTTCACCAACATCGAAAAATTTAGTCACTCCATACTTTTTTGCAAACTTCCTTAATTTTTGATGGTTTTCTACGGCAACCAGTGTTTGGGAAGGAGTTCTATGATCCATAACAAAAATTACTTTATCCGGATTCCATAAGCTATCCGCACCGATATTTTCAAATTCTCTAATAGTCATAGGTCCTTGATGGTCATGGGTCATAACTAAATCAGGTTCGATATATATAATTTCCTCAACCTTGACTTCACGGCCTAATTTTTTGGCAAATATCTTTTTCATTAAATTACTGCCCAAGCTGCTTCTCTCCTTTTGAATAATATTTAGAACGCATTTTAATTGTTGCAATATTGATGCCAACTGAAATTAGGTTTAAATAAAGAACCCTGTTTTTTTAGGTCTATATTGGGTAGATTATTAAGCCCAATTAACCTTTTTAGGCATCCTAAATTAAATTTTTATTTTTTTATATGCTTTGAAATAATTTGTATATTCAGGCTCTTCTACAAGTTTTTCTTCCCAGTTAAGATATTTAACCATTGCTTCTCGAACCTGATCCTTAGTTTTCCTTTCATAGGGTTTCAGGAACACATCACCTTTGCATGTAACAACTATCGAATCTTCAAGATTAGCTATGACATCTCCGACTCTTATTTCCAGCCAACCTCTAGGTAACCAGTAAGAGTTTCTCAGATGACCTTCGCCAAACTTTTTGCTTTCATCAACATAGATAATACTCATATTTTTTTCATTTTCAATAATACTCAATCACCCTCCAGGTTTTTCGATTCATAAACTATTAACTTGCAAATTTAATGCCAAGGATCTAATGCTAACTGGTGACATTCCTGTCCCAATAAAAATCCCTAGCTCACTCCAGAGTATCCCCCATCATTCGTTAGGGGCATTCCTCATATAATAACTAACATCCAATCTCTAGCAAGATGTTTACACTTACCAATTTAGGCTTAAATTAGGCACGTCTTTTTTGCCTAATTTAAGCCTTTTTGGCTTTTTTCCTCCCATTTATTACTTTTGAAGCTGGCATGAAAATTGCATGTTTTAATTAGAAAAAACTAATGGAGGTAAATAATGAAAAGAATAACATTATCTCTAGCAGAAAATATTGTTGATTTCCCCCTAAACCTTATACCTGAAGAGGCTATTCTTGAATCCAAAAGAAGCTTTTTAAATTGGCTTGGAGTCGCAATAGGTGCTTCCCATCACCCCTCTGTTGATATGGTATTAGAATTAGCCAATGAAATAGGGGGTCCTCCTCAGGTAACTATCTTAGGGAGAAATATTAAAACAGATATGCAATTTGCCTCTTTAATAAATGGAATGTCCTCCCATATTTTCGATTTCGATGACACAATATTAAATACTGTTCTTCACCCTAGTGCCCCAGTTTGGCCTGCTGTTCTTGCAGTAGCTGAACACAATAATTTAACAACAAAGGAAGCTTTAGAAGCCTTTGTTATTGGTTGTGAAGTTGAACAAAGAATTGCTCTAGCTATTTGTCCTAGTCACTATGAGAGAGGATGGCATGTTACTGGAACTGTAGGCGCTTTTGGTGCAGCAGCAGCAGTGGGTAAGCTTCTTAAGTTAGACCATCTGCAAATGACCAATGCCTTAGGTCTAGCCGCAGCGCAACCAACCGGTTTGAGAGAAATGTTTGGGACAATGACTAAACCCTTCCACCCCGGCAAAGCTGCTGCTAATGGATTATTAAGTGCTTTGCTGGCTCAGAAAGGATTTACCAGTTCTCTTGCGCCCCTTGAAGCCAAGAGGGGATTTGGCCAAGTATTATCAGAAAATCCAAACTTTGATGTTATTATTGAGCCTTGGGGAAATAAATGGCAAATTCTAGAGAACAGTTACAAACCTTTTGCCTGTGGTATTGTTACTCACCCCGGGATAGAAGCGGGGATTAATCTAAAAGATATCCATAATATAAACCCGGCTGATATTGACGAAATAGTTGTAGAAGTTCATCCTTTAGTTTTAGAACTAACAGGAAAGGAAACACCCCAAAACCAATTAGAAGCCAAGTTTAGTATTTTCCATTGCGTTGCCGCCGGCATAATTTTTGGTAAGGCCAGTGAAGCTCAATTTGCTGATAACATAGTTTTAAGGGAAGATGTTGTAAACCTAAGAAAGAAGATTAAAGTAATAATAAATAATTCATTAATGGAAGACCAAGTTTTACTTCATGCTAAATTTAATAAAGGCAATACCATTAATATTACTATAGAGCATGCTATAGGTAGCAAAGACAAACCAATGACTAATACAGAACTAGAGGAAAAATTTATAGAGTTGACTTCCGGTATACTAAAAGGGAAAGAAAGGGAACTTATCTCAAAAATTTGGAAAATTGGGAAAAGCCTTCCTATCACAGAAATAACAGAACTATCCAATTCTCAAGAATGAGGTGAAGAAGGTTGACCCTCCATATATCCCAAACGGATGATATTTCAAACACTATTTCCAATAGTAATAATAAATTTTTTCTTATTACATTGGTTTTGTGTTCGCTCTTCTTTTTCCTACCTTTACCGCCTGGCCTTTCAGAGGAAGGAAGAAGAGCACTAATTCTGGTTATTTTTGCCGTAGCCATGTGGGTTAAAGAAGTAATACCCCCGGCACTTACTGCAATACTTTTAATGGTACTCTTTCCCCTTTTTAACATATTAACATATCAAGAATCGGTTTCCGGATTGGGGAGCACATCAGCCTGGTTAATATTAGGGGTATTTATTATATCCGCCGCTATTCAGGAAACAGGATTAGAAAGAAGAATTGCCTTACACCTATTAAGGATTGCTAGAGGTAATTCTAGCCTAAATCTTTTGATGGTTATTATAACTACCACCTTGTTTATGTTTATTTTACCGACAAATTCGGGAAGAGTAGCCCTAATGGTTCCTATTTGTTTGGGTATGCTTAACGAAATGCAGGTTCAACAGGGAAGTAATATTGCTAAATCCATGTTGCTTTCTGTTTCTTTTACATCATTTATTGGTAGTATCGGTCTAATGACAGCAGCTATTTCCATGGTCTATGTTGTTGGATTGTTTGAAAGCTTAGTTGGCTACACTTGGAATTACACTTCCTGGTTAAAAGCTCTTCTCCCTAGTGTAATTTTAATTAATCTTAGTGTCTGGCTTATTTTCCTTAAAATCTTCCCACCTGAAATTAAGATAATACCCGGAGGCTTAGAATATATAAATAAAGAACTCTGTAAATTAGGGAAGATGAATAGGAAAGAAATTAAAATGCTTATTCTAGTCTCTCTGATGCTTCTGTTGTGGTTATTAGAGGATTATGTAAATATTTCTGTTTCCCAGACATGCTTAATGATTGCAATTTTGACTATGATGCCTGGAATAGATATTCTAACATGGAAAAAGGCAACAAATACAATCGATTGGAGTATTCTCCTACTTTTAGGAGCCAGTCTAGCAATGGTTGATGCCTTAACTTCAACTCAGGCTATTGACTGGTTTGCTGCTACCATATTCATTCATTTTCAAGGATTAAATCCAACGATTATTGGTATTTTAACGATGTTGATGATAGGTTTTATCCGGCTTGGATTTCCTAGTTTATTGTCGATGATTGCTACAACCTTTCCCATTATAATATCAATGGCAATTTCTTTAGAAATTAACCCAGTTTGGTTTGGATTGATAGGAATAAGTGCCTCAATTTTAGGATTATTTTTACCTAATCAGGCCTTATCCCATTTAATAACATATAATTTAGGGTTTTATACTATAAAAGATATGTTTAAAGCTGGTACATACACTTCATTGATTATAATTATTATCACCACACTGTTAGCAAATTTTTACTGGCCCTTACTAGGAATATCACCTTAACCCCCTCCTCATTTAAATAAAGTACAATGGCTCCTGGGTTTCCAGGAGCCATTGTACTTTATTTATTTCTATTCTTCTTGTAAAATTTCCTCAAGTACTTCTACTGCCATTTCTACTAATCCAGGGCACAAAGTTTTAAATAAATTATTTTCTCTAGCATAACTCATTCCTTCGGGGGTATTTAAATCACAGCCAAGTAGTTCTTTGCATTTAATTGAGCCTCTCTTAGCGCTATAAATTTGGGCAAAATCCCTTACAAAGCCATAGGTTTTGCCTTTTGCAATCCTATCATCAATATTTGTTCTTCCATGCTTGAGTCCAATAACCATAAATGCACCGGTTACCGCACCACAGGTTTCACCTAAATTGCCCATTCCTCCACCAAAGCCACCGGCAACCCTTAAAGCCGCTGTTTTGTCTAGATTAAATTCAGAAGCAAATACTGATAAAACTGCCTGGGAACAGCTAAATCCCTGATTAAAAAGAGCAACAGCTTCCTCTTTTTTGTTCATATGACTTATCAATCCTTTCGTTATACCAAGGCATAATAAATTCTAAATTCTACATTCTACATTCTACATTTCTTCACCCTACCCCTCCTCACCAATTTTCTTCAGATAGTTTACCAGCCCTCCGCACTCTAAAATTTGCCATAAAGACTCCGGGACAGGCCTAAAGTTCATGCTTTGGTTTGTAGATAAGTCATTTACAGTCCCCTTCTTTAAATCAACTATAATGATGTCACTCTCATTAATTAAATCTGTTTCACATTCTATGACAGGCAAACCAATGTTAATACAGTTGCGATAAAATATCCGGGCAAAAGACTTGGCCAGGATAGCTTCAATGCCCAAGGCTTTGATAAGAGTAGTAGCATGTTCTCGGGACGAACCTAAGCCGAAATTCTCTCCGGCTACTAAAATATCACCCTGAGTAACTGTTTTAGCAAAGCCGGGCCTGATTTCATTGAAGACATAATCCTTTAGATCCAGAACATTTTCCGCTTTCGCCCTATGCTTACCGGCAAATATATAATCAGCTGTAATATCATCCCCAAATTTGTGGACTTTTCCTTTAAGCTGAGTTTTTATAATCATATCTAACACACCTCCCTAGGGTCAATCATTATTCCAGTTAGGGCAGCAGCTGCCGCTGTTAGAGGTGAAGCTAAATATAGTTCGGAATCCTGACTACCCATTCGGCCCGTAAAGTTCCGATTAGTTGTAGCCAAAACTACTTCCTTGGAGCCTACTAGACCCCCATGGTATCCACCGCAGGGTCCACATCCCGGAGTTATAATCATGCCACCGGCTCTTACCAAAGCCTCCATGGTTCCATCTGCTAAAAGCTCTTCTAATACTACCTTAGAAGCCGGTAATAAAACAAGCCTTACCCCTTTTGCGACTCTTTTACCGGCAAGGAGCTTTGCAGCCTCCCGAAAATCACTTGCCCTTCCATTTGTACAGGAACCTAGTACAATCTGATCAACCTTTTTACCTTGTAGCTGGCCAACAGGCACTACCTGATTAACCATAGGAGGATAGGCTACTAATGGTTCAAGGTCATCAGCATTCAAATCATATACTTTAAAGTATTCAGCACCCTTATCAGCCTCTGCAGGTTCATATTTTCTTATTTTGGGCCTTTGAGCAATCCAGGTATCTAAAACACTATCTGGGGGCATTAGGGCGGCTTTAGCCCCCACCTCAATACCCATATTACAAATAGTCAGCCGCTCATCAATAGATAGTTGAGAAATCAAATCACCACCGAATTCCAAAGTGCGGTAAAGAGCCTGACGCAAACCTATCTTTTCAACTGTGCGTAAAGCAACATCCTTAGCAGTAACACCGGTGGGTAGTGTACCCTTCCAGTTTATACGAATGGTTTCCGGAACTCTAAACCAAATTTTACTATAGGCAAGAATTCCCGCCGCCTCAGTGGAACCAATTCCTGTACCGAAAGCATTAAGTGCTCCATAAGTACAGCTGTGAGAATCAGTTCCTACAGCAATTTCCCCTGGAAACACGTGTCCCTGTTCGCACATGAGCTGATGCCCAACACCATCTCCAACTTCATAAAGGTTAAACTCCTGCTGAGCTCTAAACTGACGCATCTTAATATGCATGTTTGCTGCTGCTTCTGTAGAGCTGGGGGAAAAGTGGTCCATTACCATAATAACATCTGTTCCAGGTAATATTTTCTCTTTTTCGAAGGTTTTAAAAGCCTCTATTGTAGTAAAAGCATTACTATCATGAATCATTAAAGAATCTGCTTTTACTGTTGCAAAATTCCCTGCATAGAGCGGTTGACCCGCCTTACGGCTTAAAATCTTTTCCGTTATGGTCATAGGCTTCATAAAAATCAATCCTTCCACTCCAATTTGTTTTTAACGTAATTTAATAAACCCCCGGCTAAGAGAATATCTTCTTCCCGCTCGGACAGACTGCAATAGGTTTCAATAGAGATCCCTTTGGTCTGGTTAAAAAGCATTACATTTGGCCTCTTGATCTGTTCTTTAATATCTGCGATTAGAAGCACATCACCGAGAGATATTTTATCGTAATCCGTACTATTTACAAAGGAAAGTGGAATCACACCATAGTTAATAAGGTTTTTTCGGTATATTCTGGCAAAGGACTTTGCTAAAACAGCTTTCATTCCAATTGACATAGGAACCATTACGGCATGTTCCCTACTTGAGCCCTGACCATAATTATCCCCACCTACAACAACCCATGTTTTAGGGAGTTGGTCGATTTTCTTAGAGAATTCTTTATCCATTCTGGAAAAAACGAAAGGAACAGAGGCAGGTATATTTGACCTTAGGGCGAGCATGTTGGCACCCCCTGGCAATATATCATCGGTACTTACATTATCACCTGCTATTAGGGCGGCCTGCAAGGTTAAATCCCGCTCGTGAGGCTCTCCTACAGGCATAGGCTTTATATTTGGCCCTTTTATTACTTCCTGGTCCTCTTTCTTTTTTTGGGCAAAAACCAGTAAATTGCCATTATCAGATAAATTCTCAGGTATATCGACTTCCGGATAGTCACCCATTTCTCTGGGATCAGTAATATATCCAAATATTGCTGAGACTGCAGCCGTTTCGGGACTAGCCAAAAAGACATTGGCATCTTTAGTGCCGCTTCTCCCTTGATAATTTCTATTATATGTACGCAGTGAATTAGTTCCTGCAGCTGGTGCCTGCCCTATACCATTACAAGGACCACAGGTTGCTTCTAGGATTCTGGCTCCTGCATCAACCAAATCCTTTAAAACTCCCGTTTCCGACATTTTAGACAATATCCGTCGGGAACCAGGTGAAATAACCAAGCTAACATTTTCAGCTATTTTCTTCCCTTTTAAAATACCAGCTGCTACTGCCATATCTTTATAAGAAGAGTTAGTACAGCTTCCGATAGCTACTTGGAAAAGAGGAGTACCTGCTAATTCTGATACCTTCTTAACATTATCCGGGCTGTGTGGCAACGCCACCATAGGCTCTATACCAGAAAGGTTTATTTCTATTACTTTCTCATACTGTGCATCCAAATCAGGCTTTAATTCCAACCAGTCTTGTTGACGCCCTAAGCTTTTCAAATAGCTGTAGGTAATTTCATCACTGGGAAATAAAGAACTAGTCGCACCCATTTCTGCTCCCATATTACAAATAGTAGCCCTTTCATAAACAGAAAGAGTTTTTACTCCTTCTCCGAAATATTCAAATACCTTTCCGACCCCGCCTTTAACTGTTACTTCTTTCAGGATGGATAAAATAATATCTTTAGCTGTACTCCATAGTGGCAGCTCCCCAATTAATTTTACACCCACTACTTCCGGTTTAGGCACAAAATATGGTTCCCCGGCAATGGCCACCGCGACATCCAAACCACCTGCACCTATACCAAGCATCCCAGCACCGCCTGCCGTAGGTGTGTGACTATCTGAACCTAGGAGGATACCGCCGGGCTTAACAAAATTCTCTAAGTGTAGCTGATGACAGATACCATTACCCGGTCTAGATAAATGTACCCCTAGCTTTTTCGCTATTCCCTGCAGATACAGATGATCATCAGGGTTTTTATTATCAATCTGTAGGGTGTTATGATCGAGATAGCTAACGACAAAAGGCTTTACTTCACTTAATCCCATAGCCTCCACCTGTAAGAAAACAGGTGTCGCAGTAGCATCCTGGGTTAAAACCTGATCAGGAACCAAGTGAAGCTCCTGCTGATTTAAATCAATTCCATGACTTATAATTATTTTTTCAAATATATTAAGTCCCATTAACAACACTCCTTATTTTCTGACCTAAACCTTATACGAAGTAAGCCGTTCTTCATCAATTTCTAGGCCAATGCCTATACCCACGGGGACAATAACCATTCCTTCGATTATCTTTAACCCTGTAGCAAAATCATTTTTTATCCATTGGGGTGATTTTATCTCATTGTAGACTACATTTCTAGTCGAAGCTAGAAAATGGGCCGTGGCGGCGTCAATAAGGGTATTCTGAATAGTACATCCAGCCATACAATCCATGTTTGCCGCTTCTGCTAAGACAGCTATTTTTTTGGCCGGATATAAACCGCCAGTTTTAACAAGCTTTAGATTAAAAAGGTCTACTGCCTGATATTTGATAAGGCGGAGGGCATCAGTTAAGCTTTTAATACTCTCATCAGCCATGACCTCTACCTGGGGACAACCATTTTTGACAGCCAGAAGACCTTCTAAGTCATCCATATGCACAGGCTGTTCAACCACATTTACACCTAATTCAGCAAACCTTTGGGTAAGATACACAGCCTGCTTGCCCTTCCAAGCTTGATTTGCATCAACTTTCAAAGGTATGCCCTTTATTACCTCACTTACTGCTTTCACTCTTTTTAAATCCAAGTCGGAGTTAGGTCCTACCTTTACCTTAAATTCCCGATATCCTCCTTTTAGCTGCTGTGCTGCTTTTTGAGCTGCTTCCTCAGGCGTTACCAGTCCTATCAGGTCAAATGCCGGCATTTCCTTGCGATATAATCCACCTAGGAGCTGATAGACAGGCACCCGCAAATATTTCCCCATTAAATCATATAAAGCAATATCTATAGCTGCTTTTGCCGCTGTATTTCCTTTTATAGCGTGATCCATTTTATCGTGAATTTTTTCCAGGCTAAAGGGGTCTTCACCTAAAATAGCAGGAATAATCCTTTTCTTTAATACAGCTATTACGGTTTCCTGGGTTTCCCCAGTAATATAATACTTCGGAGCAGTTGCACCATAACCTGTTACATCCTCATCTGTGATAATTTTAATATAAATATCCTCTGTAACTTGATATCGCGTATGGGCACTATGGAGCTCTCCATTAAGTTCTATGTCTGTTTTATATACCTCTATTTGTTTAATTATCATAAACTTCACCTCCTGAAAAAATTACTTCAGTTAATAGGGAAAAAGCGATGTAATTACATCGCTTTTCAGTTCTCCTAATTTTCCAGTATTACCCCACAGAGATCTGGCACTACCAAGACCTCGGCGTTTTTACCCTTTTCAGCAATTGCTGTATCTATAGCTTCTTGGATTTCAGTAAAAAAGCGAATAGGTAAATGGGGCATATCATCTTTGCTGATCCCTTTACTAACAACATATATGTTGGCTTGATCCATAACCCTATTTAAACGCCAGGCTTTCATGAAAGGTGTGTTAAAGGTATCGTCTAAATCTTTAAAAGCTTCCTGCATTTCTTCCTTATTGCATTTCATTGCTTCCGCCCAACGGGGTTCACCCATACCCAGCGAACATTCGGCTATCATTATCACTATACCGCCTTGTTTAACGGCAGGGCTCACCCTGGTAAATCCTTTACCTTCGGTTTGATAGAACTCTCTATCCCGTGGGTAACCCCCTGGATTGGCAATTAGGATATCTGCCGGATTTATTTTATGGGTAACATACTCTGCAAAAAATTTGGCTCCTTCTCGGTGAGCCTTAATATAATGACCTGCAAATGCTTTAGCAATCTCCCGCTCCTCCGTATGAACGGTATTAACTATAAAATCAATCCCCGGCTTAGATGCAGCCTCTTCTAGCTCCTCCCGGAAACGGTTTCCGTCTAAGCGCCCTAGTTGGGAAGTAGGATGCCTAAATAATCTATGATGAACATAGACAGACTTGCGACTAGAAACACCAGGCAGAATGTTTTTAGCGCCCCCGCTCCAGCCTGCTTGATGATGGGGGTCAATAGCACTAATAGATATTTTTACTTCAGCGTCACAGTATGTTTTTAAAACCTCAACAGGTGTGCCTTGTTTTGTTTCACCAAAATTATAGTATGCATCTGGGTTATCAGGGTCATTACTAATAAATCGAATACGGTTCATGATATCCTGACCTAAAAGCTCAATACCTTCTTCTCTAGTGGCAGCATTATGCATCCCGGTTGCCGCAATAATTGTTATATTTTCATCAGTAATGCCACCATTATTTAGTTCCTCAATAACAATCTTTGCTATAGGTTCAATAGGAACAGGTCGTGAACGGTCTACAATTACTACAACTGCTGATTTTTTACCCGAAGCTAGCTCAGAAAGCTTTGGCGTACCAACAGGATTAGCTAAAGCTCTTTTGATTTCCGTATTCGGGTCTGCTGCTGCCTCTAATTCCTTTTTGCGTCTTAAAACACCCACTAAATTCTGTTCCGGAACATCTAAGAATATATCTGATTTTCCATATGGTATATTTATTTTCATTACATTTCCCCCTCTAAATCTCCTCTACCTCTAATGCTGCTCAAGTTATGAGTGTGTACATGTTCTCCTTTTACAATATCCTTAGTTGCAATGCCAATTATCTCATTGTATTTAACCACTTTCTCACCCTTTGCCAGGTCACATAATGCTATCTTGTGTCCGAAAGGAATGTTATTTTTAGCTGTAAGCTCAATATCCTTCTTGATAATGCCGCAAACCTCATTGGTATTAACATCCTCTATTACTACAATTACATTATCGTTTGTACCTAATAAAAGCCCCTTTTGTTCCATCATACCCTCCCCTTTCATTTTTTTAGACGGTTAAGCCAATACGGCTGATAGCAAATTCATTATGTTTAAGGGCCTCGGATTTTGTAATTTTGCCAGAAGCAACTTGAAGCAAAAATGAGAATAAATCTTCTCCCGCTTCCTCTATATCCATCTGTCCTTTTAAAACTGCTGATATATCAAGATCGATGTTCTCTGGTGCAGTACTTACTGTTCTGTGGTTCCCGGTCACTTTGATTACAGGACCTAAGATATGACCTACCGGGTTTCCTTTTCCTGTCGTAAAAATTGTAATCTGTGCTCCACAAGCAAAAAATCCTGTATTTGATTCAGCACCGGCAGGTGATGAATACATATGATATAAGCCTTTGCCGGCTGGCTTTTCTGCATAGCTAATTATTGCTTGAATGGGATGGGAACCTGCTTTGGCTATATTACCCAAAGCCTTTTCTTCAACGGTTGTTAACCCTCCCTCGATATTATCGGGTTTGGGCTGATTTCCCCTAATATCTATTCCTAAGCTTAAAACATAATCTTCAACTTCTTTTACAATTTCTAATAGCCTTTTTCCTACTTCAGGACTACTACGGCGAGCTAAAATGTGCTCGGCTCCCATAATCTCAGCAGTTTCATTAAAAATAGCTGTTCCACCAAGGTTTATCAGCTTGTCACAAACATAACCAGTAGCTGGATTGGCAACAATGCCCGATGTTGCATCTGATGCACCACAATTGACGGCAATCATGAGCTTGTCTATAGGGGCTTTTTCCCGTTTTAATTCAGATGCTTCAACCAGCATATCTATAGCTATTCTAGCCCCTTGTTCAATAGCCTTAAGAGTGCCCTGGCCCATAATGGTTACTATTTCAACTTTTTTATCACTTTTTTCTTTTACCTTTTTATATATTTTTTGGGCTTCAACAGGTTCCCAAGCAACAATTATTGCACCATAAACATTTGGGTTTAATATTGTTCCAGCTAAGGTTCTAGTTTGCTGTTCTGCATCTGGACCGATCTGCCCTCTACCATAAGGGTGTATTACTGGATAGACACCGTGTACTATTGAGGCAATAGCTTCAACAACTGTATTCCCATATCCCTGGGCTGCAATTATTGCGACATGGTTCCTTACTCCTACTGTACCGTCACTTCTGATATAACCATCAAAGCTTAAAATAATTATCTCCCCTTTCGACTATTAGGCTAAACATTAATACATGCAAAATTTATGCCAATAATAATTAGATAGAAAATACTAAAATATCAGCATTTATTCTAATATCACTACATAATTAGGTGAGCCCTAACTCCTAAAAATTGCCTAAAAATAAAACCAAAAAAAGTGGCATACATTTCCATATACCACATAAAAAAAACACATTATATAAATCTTAGTGCAAAATTTTTATTAAAATAGGAATAGTTATGAAAATACCAAAAAGTCTAAATATATGCATAGTTGTAACAACTACCGGATCGGCTTCTATTTCCTCAGCATTCATACTTAGTTCCGAAAGTCCTGCAGGAATAGAGCTCAGCAAGGACTCTGCAAGTGGAAATTTAAAGATTTTATACAATATAAGTACGGTTAATAGGCTTATACTGATAATACCCACCAGTGAAATTACAGCGGGAAGTAATAAATTCCTTACCTGAGCTATTCCCTGAGCAGTAATACCTAAACCTATAAAGGTACCCATAGATATCCTTACTAATCTTCTGATTTTTATGGGTATAACTAATTTACTTGTAGACCGAATTTGAATTGCAGCTGTCCCTAGCATAGCTCCTATCATGCCGCCTGCAGGAACACCTATATAATTAAATACTACTCCTGTTATAACGGCTACTAGCAGGATATTAATTTTCTCAGCCATATCTATTTTTCTCCTTTACAAGCTTACTACGCTTTAAGTTTAAAATAGTTTTAGATAATGGTAGCATAATTAAAAGTACCATCTGATTTCTTAAAAGCTGAAGAATAAGTACCTTTTCTGTATAGGCACCTGCCCCTTCAGCTAATAGTATCATTTCCCCCTGACCACCCGGTGTAGTAGATAGAATACTGGTTATTATTTCTATTCCCGTTATTTTATTTAAGATTGTTGCTACCGTTAGACCTCCAATAACCATGATTAGGGCTACTGCTAATGCAGGTCTCATAAGCCTCTTAAATGTTTCAATAGAAACTTTTGCAAAACTTGTTCCAATAACTACACCTGCAGCTATTTGAATTATCAGCCTTAGCCATCCTGGTTTATCTACAAGGTCATTTATAAAAACCTGATAGGTTGAAACCATTAGGATAGGACCTAATAAATAAGCCGACGGGAATCTTAATTTTAGTGCTATTAAGGCTCCCATCTCACCTAATAAAAATGTTACAATTAGTTTTAATAAATAATCTAAGCTATCCATGAAGCTCTACTCCATTTCTCAGATAAACTTTTTCCTCTCTTAAATAACTGAATAGCTCCTCACCTAAGGCAGTCAGCCTTGACCCCTGTTTAGTTGTGCCAGTGGAAATACACCCCGTCTGTTCTAGTTTTTTCAACCAAAGGCGGACCTTATGTTCAGGGCAGGATAAAGCTCTCTCTTTCAAGGCCTTAACCAATGCTTGACGGCCAATACCTTTTCCAAATACAGCTGCTTTTTTTATTTCATCTAATATATAATATAATTCCCTGATTGCGCCCAACCTTTTAAATTCAATTACTACTAACTCCAACTGTTCAGATAGCTTGATAGTGTTGTGCGCAACCATGATATCAACCGGTATGTTTGAATTGCGCAAAATATAATTTGGTAAATGCTTAATAGTTGCCCATTCCTCAGGTTCAACAACACCGCACATAAACTGAACAACGTTATGTAATTCCCTAATATTTCCCGGCCATTCGCAACTTATCAGAAAGTCCTCTATTGTTTTTTCTAAAAGTAAATCACGGTGAGAGACCTTTCTCGCTAAATATTTAATTAAATATGGTATATCCTCTCTTCTTTCTCTTAAAGGCGGTACTAACAGATTTATAGCACATAGTCGGTAGTACAAATCTTGGCGAAATTTACCTTCTTTAATTAATTGCCTAATATTCTGATTTGTTGCAGCAATAATCCTGACATCTATGGGGGTTACCACACTTCCCCCTACTCTTCTTACCTCTTTTTCTTCAAGCACTCTTAAAAGCTTCTTTTGCAAATCGAGTGGGGCATCCCCTATCTCATCCAGGAAAATAGTACCGGTATGGGCTTCTTCAAATAAGCCGGTTTTTCCGCCTTTTTTAGCACCTGTAAAGGCTCCTTCTTCATAACCAAACAATTCACTTTCAGCTAAATTCTCTGGTAATGCGGCAAAATTGATGGCCACAAAAGGTGATTTTTTCCTTAAAGAAGCGTTATGTATTGATTGCGCAAAAAGCTCTTTTCCAGTACCACTTTCTCCTTCTATTAAAATTGCTAAATCTGCGGTTGCAAATTTTTGGGCCAAATTGATAACATTATTTAATAAAATGCTGTTACCGATTAAATCCACAAAAGTATGTTTCGCAACATGTCCTTTATTCTTAAGTTCCCTCCTTACCTTGACATCTAATTCCCGAACTTCATGGGTAGGATGTAATGTAGCAGCAGCACCTAAGACACGAAATCCATTATCAAGAATTGGGCTTATATTAACAATATAATAATTATTTTTGATTATTTGTATGCTACTTTTTATATTATGACCATTATTAATGACCGGCTTAAAATTAAGCTCTGGAAGAATATCTTCTGCATTGTTGCCAACGGCCATAGTACTGTTAATACCCAACATTGACTCAGCGGCAGGGTTAAATACTACTATTTTATTTAATTGATCAATCCCGATAATTGCCTGATCTACTGTATCTAAAATTACCTGCAGTTTTCTTTTGAAGTCTTCACTCTGCTCAGCAGCTTTTATACGCCTTATGCCTAAATTAATTATAGTTGAGATATAATGATTAGAAATTTCATTTATAGTTTCCCTCGGTAAATCTAACTCCGTTATTAGTTCCATAAAAGTGGATAAATCTAGGGTGCGAACACCCAAGTCAATCTTTCTAGTTATTTGAGGGGGAACATAGTGTCCCCCTGTTGTTATAGCTAATTTAACATGCTTTGGATATGATTCTAATCCCCTCCAGTAAGGATAAAATTTAATTTTATCAATCCCATAACTATGAAGTAGTTTTACTTTTTCATATGCCGTCTCCTTCCACGTACTAACAACCAAAGCCTCTGTGTCTGGAGGTAAAGATAATATCTCTTCTAAATTATTAACCTTTAATGTTCTATTTGCTATTAGAACCTTTTTATGATCAGGAAGCTTTTTTATTATTTTTTCAGAAATGAAGTTATATACCGATCTACTTGAAATGATATAAAGGTCACTTACTGGAGCATTTGCAGTTGCTAAAATATTCATATCGTCTAAGCACCAGGTTTTTACCTCAATATATTTACTTAAATATAATCTTAATTGCTGTTCCACTTGTTCACAAGAAAAATAATTAGTGGCAATAAAACAAATTGTTTTCTTATTTACCATACCTATTCCTCCAAGGAATTAGTATTTTCTTATTATTTTTATATTACTGTATAAAAGTTTAAAAGAAAACCAGGCATTACCTGGTCTTTAATTATCTTCTAAGTTAATTTGATATTTGCCATCTTTTAAAATACACTTACCATCTAAATAAACAGATGGAGATAAGAATACAAAATCTATATGAAAGGTGCTCTTACTTTTTCCGGCTAAACTAATATTATCACCAATGGCTATATGAGCTGTCCCCAGTTTTTTGGACACTTCCCTTGTATTAGGGACAATGCGACATGCAGGATTAGTACCTAAAGCAAATTGGGAAGCACAATTATATCCTGCTTCATCATGTTCTTCCAGTAGAGCTTTTAAACGTTGGGCTTGTTGCCCACCGGTTATATTAGTAATTTTTCCCTGTGATACCTCAATACGCAAAGGCTCAGTTATTAATCCCAGCTCATCGGCAATATAGGGTAATACTATTACACCTTCACTTATACCTTCTAATGGAGCAAGGGTTGATTCACCATCGGGCAACCCTGATATCATACCATTTTTAGTAACAAACCCGGTCTGGGCTATAGCTTTACGCCCCTTGGACTTCATTAATAAATCCGTTCCCTCTGGAGTAGTTAATCTAATTTCATCGGCCCCAGATAACAAATCTGCTAAATTTTCACTAACCCTCCTTACCTGATTATAATCGGCATTTACTCCGCCTTTGACCATCATTTCCTCGGTAAAGTTTCTCATATTTGCAATTCGTGCACCATTTTTCATGGCCTCTCGGGTAGCTTGTGTATGGGTTAAGCTATAGGTTGCCTGATTGATTATTACCTGTGCTGCAGTCATGGCAGCGGCAACCGGAGCCGGCGGCTCTTCACCTCCGATTTTTTGAGGTTTCATAATCATTACAGTTACTTGTGCCCCGGCGGATTCAGCACTATAAGCTAAAGCTTCAGTTATAGTCCTTGGTCTCTCCGTATCCGTTATAATAAGTACCGTTTCTTCTTTTTTAACTTCTAAGACCTGATTAATAACCATATTGGCGGCAAAAGCCATATTTAATAATTTCATAGTAACCATCATTCCTTTCGTTTAATCAAGGCACCAAAAATTAAGAAAGATTTTAATTACCAATTCTCCATTCTCAATTTTTCAAGTTAACCCTCCCCTTAAAAAACAGATTATAAAGCTACAGTCTTTCCAGATTTTTGGGATGCTTTATAGCCTCTATAAAATGAAAATACTACCGAAACTATCGCTAAACTTAAAAGCACACTACTTATTGCCGAACTAGCAAAAACCCCAGAATAATTTCCTTCTGATATTATTAAAGCTCTTCTTAAATTGGCTTCCATAATAAAGCCAAGAACAAAACCAAGAACAGTTGCTGTATGTGGTAAGCCGAAATATCGCATACCTAATCCAAACAGACCAAAACTTAGGGCAACACCCATGCTGAAAACCTCTCCGCTATAAGCAAAAGAACCGGTAAATACCAGGGCAATAATGACAGCAATAAGGGCTGGCTTTGATATATTGGTCATCTTTATAGCAAACTTTATACACAAGTAACCTATAAAAAATAAAAAGAAATTAGCAAAAAATAAGGATACAAAAATACTATAGGGTATTTCCGGTGTCTTTTGAAATAATAATGGCCCAGGTGCTACATTATGAATCATTAAAGCACCCAGCATGATAGCAGTTGAGTTAGAACCAGGAATACCTAATGCCAAAAGAGGTACTAAAGCACCACCGGTAACAGCGTTATTAGCTGCTTCAGGTACTGCTACTCCGATGGGATTGCCTTTACCGAAAGAATCCGGGTTTTTACTCCAGCGTTTCGCTTCACTGTAAGAAATAAATGCTGCGGCAGTAGCACCTGCACCCGGCATAGCACCAATTATTACGCCTAATGTTGCAGCCCATGACGCAGGAAACACCAATGGTTTTGTTTCTTTCCATGTAGGGAATTTTGTAACTGCCTGAGCCTTTAGAAAAAACCCATCATTCCCAACTACAGCCTGGGATTGTTTAAACATCTCGGTAATAGCATATAGACCCATCATTAAAGGAACCATCTCAAAACCACTGGCCAATGACAGGATATCAAAGGTAAAACGAGGAACCCCTGCAAAAGGGTCAAAACCTACTGTAGATACAAGGATTCCTAGAAATCCTGCTAAGATACCTTTAAAAACATTTTTTTCACCTAAAGAACAGATCATTGTTAAACCTAAGGCAGCTAACGCAAAATATTCAGCAGGACCAAAGGCTAAGGCTACTTTTGCCAAAGGAATTGCCAGAAATACTAGGGCCGTTGCTCCAACAATACCTCCAAAAACCGAGGCATTCAAGGAACTAAATAAGGCTAAGCCCGTCTTCCCCTGTTTGTGGAGCTCATATCCATCTAAGACTGTAGCGGCAGCAGCGTTTGTACCAGGAGTACCAATAAGAATAGCAGGGATAGACCCACCATATTCCCCACCGCAGTATACTCCCGACAGCATCATTAAAGCCACTGCCGGTTCCATTCCCCAGGTAAAGGGTAGGAGCAGTGCCATGGCAATAGTAGCATTTATTCCCGGAATCATTCCCCCGATTGTACCCCAGGCGACTCCAAATAGTATGGCTAATATGGAATTCCAATTTAAGACAATATCTAGACCTGACATAAAATATTCAAAAATCACTTTATTATCCTCCTTACATTGGAGCACAGATTTTAAGAAATTTAGCCTTCAAAGAAAAATTCTAATATACCTAAAGGAAGCTTAATCTTCAGTCCAAAGAAAAAAATTGCAAATAATACTGCTGTAGCTAAAAATCCTGTTTTAATTAATACTCGCTTATCTCTTACCTGAACTATCCACATAGTAGAAATTATTAAAAGGGGTGTTAGAATGAGATAGCCTAATTTTTCGAAAAGCAAGATATAGATAATACTAACTAATGTAATTTGCAGTACTGGTTTTAATTCTTGTAAATTATATTTTTTGCTTTTAGGAGAAAAACGAAAGCCAATAAGATGAATAATTCCTATAATTATAATACCCCAGGCCAATATTACCGGGAGTGCCCCAGGTCCAGCAGGATCAAGAGAGGTAACTGTCTCCCAAAAATTTGAACGATAGATAACAAATGCACCAAGCAGTACGGATAATACCCCCACAACCCAATCATTACGCTGAAACATTTTGCCTCCTCCTTTTTATTTTTTGGGCGGGTTTAACCCGCCCAAAATTCAGGAAAATTGATTGTTAATTCTCTAGAGATGCCTTAATCTGTTCATGCTGCTCTTCCATCACCTTCAGAAAATCGTCTTTTACAACAAACTCAGGAATTAGATTGTTAGATTCATAGTATTGTTTAAATGAAGGATCATCATAGGCAGTTTTCATTACTTCTACCAGCCTATCAATTATTTCTGGAGGTGTACCCTTGGTTGCTACAATTCCTCTTAGCTTTCGAACATCAACTTCAGGATAGCCCTCTTCGGCAACAGTTGGAATTTCTTGATTTAGGGGCATTTTGTTAAAGGCTACAATTATTCTCAGTTGACCTGCTTCGACAGAGGAAGCTATTTCAGCATACTCACCTATACCTGCATCTAAGTGTCCACCTAAAACTGATACCGCAGCGTCACCACCGCCTTCAAAAGGTACAAGAGAAACTTTAAAATCAGCGGCTTTCATCAGTTCACGACCTGCAACTACACCTAGTTCACCAGGAGTACCGCCTGCCCACTTCTGCTTGCCGGGATTTTTTTTAGCTGCATCAACAATATCAGCCAATGTTTTATAAGGGGAATCCGCTGGAACAAAGATAACCATTGGGTCGATAAACATCATTGCAACGGGTTCAAAGCTCATGAAGTTTACAGGCATTTTGTTAATTAACGGTGCTGTAACAAGGGTAGAGGATATCCCTAAAATTGTATGGCCATCAGGTTTTGCTTTGGCCACACGTGTCCAGGCAGTAGCTCCGGCTGCACCGGGCAGATTATTTACGACAAAAGCCTTGCCCAAGGCTGGCTCTACTGCTTTACCCATGGCTCTTAAGAAAATATCTCCACCGGAACCAGCTTTAGAGTGATAAACAACCTCAATATCCTGTTGTGGCCATGCTGGCTTTTCTTCCTTAGCAGGCTCTGGTGATGGAGCTGGTGCTGGGGCTGGGTCTTTGGCACCACAACCAACTGAGAAAATCATTAAAGCTATCAATCCTAGAGTCAAAAGCATTAACATTGTGTTTCTTTTAAACATTTTTACACTTCCCTTCTCTTGTTTGGGTATTTGACTGACTTCGATTACAAATTTACTAAACAACCGTTTTCAACTAATAGCCTGCCATCTATGCTTATTGTAGGATTTAAGAGCATTATATCTGCGTGCATAGGACTTTCTACTGCCCCCCCTAATGACATACTGTCTCCGATAGCTATATGACATGTACCAAGCTTCTTTTTATCCTCCCTGGACCTCCCCGTTAAGCGGCAAGCAGGATTAGTACCAAATGCAAATTCAGCAATATTTCTAGCTGGTTCACCGTATTTCTCCAGTATTTCCTGCAATTTTTTAGCCTCTCGACCACCTTCAACATTTGTAACCAGTCCATTTTTAATTTCAATACGCAAAGGATCTTTTATGACATCAATATCTTCAATTAAGTAAGGATTTACGATAATTCCTTCTGCTGTACCTTCCAAAGGCGCACAAGCAGCCTCCCCATCCGGCAAACCGGAAAACTGACCTGGTTTTGTGGCATAACCTGCGAGTACATGTCCTTGTCGACCTTTAATACTTAAACGTACATCAGTCCCTTCAGGAGTAGTAATATGAACCAGTTCACCCCGACTTATGATTTCGGCCAATTTTTCACTTAACTCTTTTACCTGACGATAGTCAGCAGTTACTCCACCTCTAATCATCATATCTTCATTGACATTACGGATATTACAGACCCTAGCACCTTTTGCAATGGCTGCTCTTTGGGCATTAGTAAAGGTCATGGAGTGGCTGGTCTGATTAATTATGATATCAGCTGCATACATTGCAGCGGCTACTACTGTTGGTGGTTCAACACCACTCATACCTGTAGGCGCCATAGTGACAATTACTGATTCTGCCTCAGCAAATTCTGCTGCAACTGCCAAGACTTTTGTAATACTAGGGGGCCTTTCAGTATCTGTTACTATACAGATTTTTTCACCTGGCTTTACTTCTAAAACAGTATCCATTATCATTTTTGCTGTTTTAGCCATACGGGCTTCGATCATTATATTTACCTCCTTACTATTGATGAAGATTGCTGATTAGAAACTGTTGCAATTAACATGCCAAAATTAACCAGCGTTATTGTTTGATATTTTAAAATATTTTGACTTTTAAAAACCTTTTTCATGACCTAATTATTAACCCAATCAACCAAATATCTGACCTAATTTAGAACCTAAAAATGAAAAAGCCTTGGCAGTAATCTGCCAAAGCCTTGTTTAAATCAACTCTGCTTTTTTCATTATTTCATCTAGTTTAACCTTATCATCTTCAGTTAATGGTAATAGAGGTCTTCTAGTTGGCCCGCCCAAGTATCCTAAGGTTTCCATAACATACTTAAGTCCGGGAATCCCATAAGTGCCGGTGACTGCATTATTTACAGGAATCATTTTCATTTGCAGTTCTTTGGCTTCTTCGTATTTTCCAGCATTATATAAGTTATAAATCTCAATACATTTGTCAGGACAACAAGTAGCTAACGCCATAACCCCACCCTTAGCTCCAAATACAAGACCAGGGTATAATACACCGGCTGTTCCTACTAAAACATTAAAATCAGCAGGAACCATGGAAATAATTTGGGCTAATTGAGTTATATTTGCGGAGCTATCTTTAATACCTACAATGTTTGGATGTTGAGCTAAATCAGCTACCAAATCAGGTTCCAGATTAATACAAGTGTTTTTCGGGACATTATACAAAAGAATAGGAATATCGGAAGCATCGGCAACTGCCGTAAAATGTGCCTTAAGGACCTTCTTATTCATAGCTCCTTTATAAAAATTGGGATTAACTATTAACGCAAAATGAGCACCTAATTTTGCACATTTATTGGTTAACTCAATAGTATCCTTGGTTGATTCACAGCCAGATCCAACTATTATTTTTTTACCCTCGGCTGCATTATCTATACAAACTTTAACTATATCCAGTTTTTCCTGTTCAGATAAAAATGCATATTCTCCGTTTGAACCAAAAACAACATAACCAGCCAATTCAGTTTCATTCCATTTTTTTATATTTTTTTCTAAAGCTGAATAATCTATATTTTCATGTTGATCAAAGGGTGTAGTAATAGGTGGGTATACCCCTTTTATTTGCGTTTTCATTTTTTTCCCCCACATTCATCCAAAATTATAATTAATTTTAATTTTCTAGTCACTTTTTCGCACTACTGCTTCTATTGCCTCAAGATGGTACAACATAGCCTGCTGAGCTACTTCAGGGTTTTTACTCTTAATTGCTTCTAAAATTTTTTTATGACCTTCGACTGACTGTTCTTTTCTGCCAGGTAGCTCAACTGTCACCTGCCTGGCTTGAGCAAGAATATCCCAAAGAGATTGCATAATTCTGTATAAAACCTTAGAACCTGTACTTTTAGCTAAAATCATATGAAACTTTAAATTTTCCTCAGAAAGATTTATTCCATCAGCTAAACCACTTTGAACTAAGTCATTTGATCTATTTACAGCTGCCTCCATCTCACCAATATCACTAAGTGTAGCATTTTCAGCTGCCCAAGCAGCAGCATGGGTTTCCAAAAGCTTTCTCACTCTTACGATATCTAAGAGATCGTCTTCTCTTTGGACGAGGATGGGTGAAATTTGATTTATTAAATAACTAACATCTAATTCTTCAACAAAAATACCCAATCCCCTTCGTATTTTTAAAAAGCCTACTCCCGATAGAATTTTTACCGCTTCTCTAATAGAAGTACGACTCACCTTAAACAAATCACACAGTTCACTTTCAGAGGGCAGCTTATCTCCCGGCTTAAGCTCTCCCGAGATAATCATTGCTTTTATTTGTTCTACAATTTTGTCAGATAAGCACAGGTGATTTTCAGTAACCGGTTTAAACATAGGCACCCCCGGTATTTTTTGTCATTATAACATTTTTACCATAAAAACTCCTGATACTCTTGTGTTTTTTACGCAGAGGCGTTTTTTGTCCTTAATTTACTTATCATATTTTTTATTGCTGGTAAGAAAATTGCACCAAAAGCAATAACCATTAGAACGGTAGAAATAGGTCTAGCAAAAAAGATACCAAAACTTCCTCCTGATAAGATAAGTGACTGCCTCATTGATGTTTCCAGTAATTGTCCTAAAACAAGGGCTAATACTAACGGAGCACCTGGATACTTTAGCTTTTTCATAAAGTAACCGATGAAACCAAAACCAATTGTCAGATAAACATCAAACATAGAATTGTTCAAGCTGTAAGCACCTACTAGAATAAAGGCTATAACTATAGCATTTAAAGATGCCTTGGGTACCAGTAATGCTCGCACAAAAAGCGGTACAAAAAGAAGAACCATTAAAATTAACATTACGTTACCCACATACATACTAGCAATTAAGCCCCAAACAAACTCAGGGCTTTTATCAAATAGCATAGGTCCTGGTCGTAATCCAAACATCATTAAGGCTCCCATTAGTATAGCTGTACTAGCTGAACCCGGAACCCCTAGTGTTAATAGTGGAACAAAAGCACCTACTGAAGCAGCATTGTTAGCACATTCCGGTGCTGCAACTCCCTCAATAGCTCCTTGACCAAATTCTTCAGGATACTTTGAAGCCTTTTTCGCCATGCCATAAGAGATGAAAGACGCTATGGTTGCTCCTGCACCCGGCAGCATCCCGATAAAGAATCCTAATGCTGTTCCTCTGGCAATTACCCATTTGGATCTAGCCCAATCGGTAGCTGTAGGAAATAGTTTCTTCCAGCGCAAATCTGTGTTTCTCAAACCTTCCATATTAATCTTTTCTTCTGAAGCAAGGATAATCTCCGCTATACCAAATACACCCATAGCGACTGGTATGAAGTCTATCCCGCTATATAATTCCATCATTCCAAAGGAAAAGCGGGGCAACCCTGTAACCAAGTCCAACCCTATTATTGCTAAGAACAATCCAACTATCGCACTTATAAAGCCCTTTGTCGGATTATCGCCTGTCATTCCCGCCAAGGTGGTTAGACCCAGCACCATCAGAGCAAAATATTCAGGGGGACCAAAACTTAAGGCTGCACTAGCTAAAACAGGTGCTAAAAAAGTAAAAGCAACTACCGCGACAGTACCACCAATAAAGGAACTAAAAGCCGCCATCCCCATGGCTGCACCGGCTCTACCCTTTTGGGTCAAGGGATAACCGTCTAAGCTGGTCATAACAGCCGCCGAATCCCCGGGAGTATTAATCAAAATTGAAGTAATTGAACCACCATACATAGCACCATAATAAATACCCGCAAGCATAATAATACCTGAAACAGGCTCTATACCAAAGGTTATAGGTAATAAAACTGCTAAACCCGCAGATGGCCCTAAACCTGGTAAAGCCCCAATAACTGTCCCCGATACTACACCTATTAAACAGTAGAGAAGATTCATAGGAGTTATTGCTACTGTAAATCCATAGAGAAGATTTGAAAGTGTTTCAAACATTTATAATCCCTACCTTTCTATAAACCCAAGATGCCTTTAGGGAATGGAACATCCAAGCCTACCCGGAAGATTAGATATAGGACAATAGGCAAAACAACAGCCATGCCAATAGATGTTATAATTTTGCGTTCCTCTGCCAAAAAGGTTACTAAAAAGCCCGCTAATAAACCCATTGCAACTATCATACCTACTAAATTGACTAAAAGACCTGCAACAACTGAACTACCTATTAATGTTGCTAATAATTTTAATCCTTCCTGGGAAAAAATATTATTTTCATCTTTATATTCTTTCATAAGTGTATTTAATATTAACATTATGGATAAAATAGCCAAACATACTGCTACAAAAAAAGGTAAAAAGCCTGGCCCTGGCCCCTCATCACCCCACCAAAGCTCTAGCGAAAGCCCGGTAAGACCAATATAAACAGAAAGGGCTAATAATAGTGCACCTGTTATTTGATCAGCTTTTTTCATTTTTCACTACCCCTTCTCGTGAGTGTTTATTTAATAATCTATTTTTTAAAAGGGAGAGTAAACTCTCCCTTTTAAAAACTATTTTGTGGCGCCTATTTGTTTAAATATTTCTGCATACATGTCACTAAGTTCTACAATTGCTTTACCAAACTCCTCGGAGCCTAAGAAACGTGGAGTAATGGAATTAGCCTTAATGTAATCGTTCTGCCAGGCACTACTTTCATGGAGCTTTTTGAAAACATCTTCCCAGTATTTAACTGCTTCCGGAGGAGCATCTTTAGGTAATACAACACCCCTAAACTGAGCTAAACTAGCTTGAACACCTTCTTCAATTAAAGTAGGAACATTATCAAAGCCAGGAATTCTTTCCTTACTAGCTACTGCTATTGCTCTTGCCTTCCCAGCTTCAACCTGACTTAATGCCTCACCAGGGTTAGCCCAAACTACATCTACGTGTCCACCTAATAGTGCAGTCATTACTTCGCCGCCACTTTCAAATGGCACATATTTCATTTCAATGCCAGCTTTATCTTGTAGTACACGATACATAACAGCATCATCAGAAGTACCACTTGTGCCACCAACAGAAATACTCTTCGGAGTAGCCTTAGATTTTTCTATTATCTGTTTAACACTAGTAATCTCTGAATCCTCTTTCACGAATAAAGCTAAAGTATCCATTGCCAAACCGGCAACAGGTGTAAAATCCTTATAAGAAACTGGTGAGTTTCCTAGAAGAGGAGCCGTATAAAAACTGGAACTTACTGATGCTAAATAATATGGATTACCTTTCTTTTCAGCAGTATAAGCATAACCAATGGAACCACTGCCACCTGGTTTATTTACGACATTGATTGGCTGGCTTACCCATTTGTTATCATTAACTACTTTTACCATAGATCTAGCCATAATATCACTACCGCCGCCAGCACCAAAGGGAACAACCATTTCTATTGCTCTTTCAGGGTAAGTAGATTTAGGTGCTTCTTGAGGAGCATCCTTCTTAGGTTCCTCTTTAGGAGTTGAAGAGCAGCCTACAACAAAGCTTGTCACTAACATAATAGCTAACACCAATGCCAAAATCTTTTTAATCTTCATAATCCACCTCCAAATTTTTTAAAAAAATGACCTTTCTAAGCATAAAGCTAATCATCTTGCCTTTTACCACCTCCTCACAAATAGTATTAGGCCAGTTCTTCCTGTTCTTTCTGAGGTACATATTTTTCTAATAATTTTTCTGCTCTATCAGGATTATATATCCCGCAAACACATGGATGGGATATTTTAACCGCAGCATCCTTTGCTGTCATCCGGCCCTTTTTAATCTTTTCTATACAATCTTCAACTAGACCCGAGGATATTAACCCATGTCCACACATAGTTACCAGTTCTAGGACTTCCTCGGAAGGTAATTCTTTAACATTACCCCATATTTCTAGTGAAAGGTTGATACAATGGGGTTGTATCTCTAATTCTTTGGCAATATCTAAAACTTCTTCCGTCAGACCACTGACCGTAACAGATAAGCCCTGATCTAATTCTTTTATTCTTTTGAGTACTTGTTTCATCTTTTCTTTAGAAGAAAAGGCACATCTAACTCTGGGCACATCATTTAAAGCATCTCGAATTTCCTGGATATCAACACCTGATAAAATAGTACCTGTATCATATGATCCTATATTACTGGGTCCGAGTTCAAATACTTCGTCTAAAACTTTTCTCATTTTATCCTTTGAGCCTTCATGGTTAAAGCCATAAGCAGAAGTAACCAGTAATACATAATCATCCTTTAAACTCTCTTCTGTTCCTCTACGGTGTAATGAGTGTGTCATTATGCTGTTCCCCCCTCTATCTTGTCACTACAGGTCTGCCAAGACCTAAGTTGACTTTGGAATTTTTACGCACTCTTATTCCCATATCTTCTAATACCGGAACAATGGGCAATGAACCATCTTCCTCAAAACGGTATATCATATCTAGAGAAAATACTGTATCTAATTTATTTGCAACATCTTTAATTACATTTATAACCGGTACCATTTGAGAAACAGGAATACCAAACTCAATAATAGCAGAAACCATTTTTTCATTCATATATTCTGGCTTAATAGTCCCTTTTTCCCTGTCGTCCATTAAGTGAGTTAATGGATTCATTTCTTCAAACTCAATTCCCAGTGTTCCTAAAGCCGAAGTCATTTTTTCGACCTGTTCCATACTTGTACCAAGACAAGGACGTCCCATTTCAATTGCAATACCAATCTGTCCACGAACAACCCTGCCGGTTACATCATTTGTTTTAACTTCTTCAGTACCCCTACCAGGAATCTTGGTTACAGAATGGGTAGTCATTGGATCACTAAAGAATTTTCTAGCCGCTCTAGTTCCTTCATATAACCCAGGCTGTTCAAAAAAAGCTTTTTTAGGACATCTAACAACTCGAATACGACTGCAATTTCCACATTCAAAACACGCATCTTCATCAATTTGAGCTTTTTTATTAACAATTGTAATTGCATTTGCAGGACAATAAGGTATACATATACCGCAGCCTGAGCATTTTTCCTGATCAATCCTCATAATTTACCTCCTAGTTGTCAAATAATTGATTTTGGCATGGGAACTGATAGCTTTGCTGAAAGTTGTTCAAACTTCTCTACCAACTCCTTGCTTAAAGTTATACCATTTTCTAAATTAACTTTTACTAATTCTCGTTCTCTTTCACCAGGCATCCTTATTTCTTCAATACCAATGGCCTTGGGCATACCCTTCATTTCTTTAATCATGTCATCCATTCTGCTTTTAATTGTCGCCTTATCTAAAAAGCCTTCAGGATTGAAAGCTATCAAAAGGTGCCCAACATTACTGGGCTGTGGAGAATCACTATACTGCCAGATAACACCTTTACCATATCCTGCTCCAGTCAAGAGACCTGCCATCATTTCAATAGCCATTGCTAATGCCGCACCTTTATGTGCACCCATCGGCAAAATACATCCTTTTAAAGCAGCCTTTGCATCAGTTGTTGGCTTTCCTACTTCATCTAATGCCCAGTCAGACCCAATTAGGTTCCCTTCTTGTGCTGCTTTAATGATTTTACCCCTAGCAACAATGCTAGTCGCCATATCAATAGAAATAGGATCGTACTCATCTCCGCCGGGTATAGAAATAGCTAGAGGATTTGTTCCAAAATAGGCTTCTCTACCCCCCCAGGGAGGAATAGCCGGAGGTCCATTGGCAATTACTATACCAACTAGACCCTCATTCATTGCCATATTGGCGTAATATGAAGCAGCGCTAAAATGATTACTATTCTTTACCCCAATTGCAGAAATGCCATATTCTTTAGCATTGGCTATTATCTTTTCCATGGCGGTATAAGCTGCTACATGACCTAAAGAGTTATCGGCATCCATTATTCCTAATGCCGGAAAGAGAAACTCCAAAGTTATTTTTGGGTTTGCATTAATTAAACCTTTCTCTATTCTTTCTAAGTAGATAGGCAGTCTAGTCAATCCATGGGATGCTATCCCTTCAAGGTCAGCTTGAATTAAGACCTTAACTACTATTTCTGCATCACATTTCTTAATTCCTGAATTTATAAGAAGGTTCTCTGAAAAATTAAATAACTCTTTATAGGTAAAAACTAATTTATTAGTCATTGTAATCCCACCATTATTAAATTTTATGGGAGGATAAGCAAATGGAGAAGTACTATTCTGTACTATACTTATCCTCCCAGGGGGTTAGCTTATCAAAAAACCTTCTTATTCTTTTGTGGATGCAACCTCTTTTTCAGCTGCTTCGTTTACAGTTTTGGAAATTATATCTGAACATCTAACCTGATTATAAATACCGCAATAGCAGAAGTTAGCTAGCTTGATTGCGGCTTCATCAGCTGTTAGACGTCCTTTTTTGACCTGATCCATCATATGCTCTACATATTTAGGTGGAATCATATGATGTCCACACATGGTTGTTATAGATAAGGTAGTATCGTCAGGGAGATTATCTTTTTTACCCCATACACCTAATGAATAATTAATTGAATGGGGAGTTACCTCTGCTTCTTCACAGGCAGGTAATACTTCGGATAAAACTCCGGTAATAACAACAGATAACCCTGTATCTTTTTCCTTCATTATTTTCAAAAACTCAACTACTTGTTCCCGTTTGGTGAAAACCCCTCTAATTCTTGATTTGTCAGTAATTCTATCAATAATCTCTTCAGTCTTGTATTGGGTCCTGGGACCTGACTTAACATCACCCCAGTTTTCTGAACCAACAGCCTCAGCAGCAGCAATAAATTCTAAAGCCTTGGGCTTAATATTAACATCATTAACACCCTTTGTTTGATACATAAACCAGTTAAAATCTTTCTTTTGCGATTCTATAGGACCTGAACGATGTAATGAATGAGTCATTTGTTATTCCTCCTTTCTATTCTTATGCTAATGATAGAGGCTTACCTAAGCCAACATTCACCTTACCCCTATGGGGCTGCGGTATCCCTAGCTCATCTAGCGTATCTAATACTTTTGTTTGCCCCTTTTCATCAGTTCTGATAATTAAGCCTAATGAAAATACGGTATCAATTTCTTTTTCTACCTTTTGCAAAGCCTCTAAAACCTGTTTTAGCTCTCCTTCTTTACATTTAGCCTCAACAATAACAGATAATAGGTGATAGCCGTGACACGCATCTTCTAGCTTACCTGTTTTCAAATCAGTCATTAAAGCTGCTAAAGGCGTGTGCTCTTGGGGAGCTAGTTCAGCTCCTACTGCAGCAATAGCCATAGCTACCTTTTCCGCATCCCTTAAAAATACTCCCATCCCTGGGCGACCCATATCAATAGCAACGCCTACTTCACCTTTTTTTACCCTACCTGAAACATCATTAGTTTTAACTTCTTCAGTTCCACGACCACTAACTCCTGTTACTCCATGAGTTTCAACCGGGTCACTAATAACATGCTGGAACTGCTTATAAAAACTATCTAATTCTACGGGTTGAATAGCTCCTCTAGGACATACCTTTTGGCGCAGACATACATAGCACTCGGTGCATCTGTCCTGATCGATATAGCACTTCTTTTCCTCGGCTAAATAATGAATGGCATCTACAGTACAAAATTTGTTGCATATCTTGCAGCCATTACATAGTTCCTTATTAATTACTGTCATTTTTTTAGCCCCTTTCTTTGTAATTTTTTTAAAAAATATAATATATGACACAAATGACATCATACATCTTATTAGAACAAATTTTCTTAATTTTATATTAAAATTTCTCCAAAGTTTATTAATTTCCTGCTTTATTTCATATATTTCATTGACGGTAAAAGAAAAAACCTGCTTCTGCAGGTTTTTGTGCTACTGTGCTACAGTGCTACAGTGCTACAGTTCTACAGTTCTACAGGGAAAACCTTATATAATCTCATTGAAGGGAAACGAATAATCATAAGAAAAAACCTACTAGCGATCGCAGGTTTTTTTAATATCTCTCTGTAGAACTGTAGCCTCTGTAGCACTGTAGCCTCTGTAGCACTGTAGCACTGACATCAAGAATTACCCGTAAGATTAATATTTAGGTCATTATGCCAGTATTCAACTTGAGGATGTTCTTTTACATCCAGATACATTTCTAATAGATGGGAATATTTAAAAGAAAAACTAAAATAAAGGTGTATCTCTGGCTTTGTCCTTTCACAGGGGCGTAATATTACTTTATCAGGATAAAAAAAGTATCTATAGTCCTCATCCCGCCAGGTAAGTTCAACATTACCCAAGTTTAACTTTACATTGCCCCATTCTTCTATGCAAAAATCACTTAATAAACCCCTGCCGACCTGAAATTGACCAACCCTATACCCTAATGTATGGTCAGGTTTACCCATAAAACTAGTAAAATGCTCTAAAATAAAGCGACAAGGTAGACTTATTTCTTCTATTAGCCTGCGTTCAGTGGTTAATTTTATTTCAAATCTTGTCCATCTTTCTAAGCCAGGATATTGGGAAGGTATCTCTGCCAAACTTTCTTTAACATGCCTGAAAGTCCTAGACAGATCCTCATATACTTCCAATAGTTTATTATCTAACACTTTACGTTCTTGATGCATTCAATGCCATCCTCTCTTAACTACAACTATTCCTATAGTTGATTCTACCTAATCTCCGCCTATTTTTATTAGTATATCATGTTTTTGTTAATATGCAATTTTTACTTAGTGACCATGTACGTCTCTAAATACCATTAAATACCATGCATTAAATTATTATTGTCACTTCTACATTTTTTATTAACTTTTTGAGCAAAATAGTATATATGATAAACCCAACACCTAAATATAGAACATAGAAAAAAAGATGGTGGTTGAGTTAATGTTTAAATTAGAACAGCGAGAAGAGTTTTTAAAGGGTTCCATAGCAGGTATTGTAGGAGCAATCGGAAAATATGGGTTTAATGAACTTACCCAATTTTTGGGTATAGCCAAATATGATAATAATGCTACTGCTATTACGGTCATCATGAAAAACTACGAGCATAATATCCTTTTTTGGCTATTTGGCTTTATGACTGCTCTTATAATTGGGGCTTTTTTTGGTGTAGTCATTTCTTTTATGTATACATATATATTTTCTCAGAAAAAAATTTACTTAAAAGCTGCGGGTATAGGTGTAGGGATATGGTTAGTAAATTTCGGTATATTCTCTAGAATATTTTATTATCCACCAGATATTAAGTTCCTCCTTGGTGATGTAGTCTCTATGCTTTTTAGTTTAATCATTTATGCAGTAATTACTGTATTTATTTTAATGAAAATGGGTTTTTTTAACCCTGGCTTTGAGAAGAAGGTTTTAAAAAGAAGGTTAGATTAATACATTATTTCTCATATAGTTGTTAAGTCAGATCGGAGATATCAAATATAAAATGAAGAAATAGATAAAGTAAAAATTAAGGAGTTAACATTTATGCTTTTTAAAATAGCAAGCAAAGCAGAAAAGCAATCTATGCTTAATGTTGAAGAGGCTTTTGGTCTTTGGGATATAACTACAACAAAATATAATGGCATTGATATGATTCAAATATGGGTAGTTCAAATATGGATGATTCCTATATGTATAGGACACTTTTCACGGGCATGATAGGGGCTGCATGGTTACATTCTTTAGCAATAAAACAATGCACCACTAATGACCGATTAAGAGGAATATTTAAGGATTTATTGGTACAGGAGATAGATATAATAGACAAAATGATTTTGTTTGGCAAAGTAAAAGGTTGGCTAGGAGTAGTCCCTCAGTATAAACCTATGCTTTAAGAATGTGCAGTTTAAATAACTTCATGCTTAAAAAAATTAAGAAGATATTAAATGACAATATTAGAAATACCTTCTTAATATAAAAACTCAATAAAAAAGAGGGGGTATCGTCGTTTTTGTTGAGTACATATTATAAGTTAATTTGGTCGGGGTGACAGGATTTGAACCTGCGACCTCTGCGTCCCGAACGCAGCGCTCTACCAAACTGAGCCACACCCCGCCATAGCGTGTAAATTTACACGCTATGAAATATATTATAATCTTTCCTTTTTGTTAGTGCAAATCAATAATCAGCTATATTTAACGTCCGAATAATATTGCCTGCTGCCCTTTCAGTCAGTTGAGATCCATTTTTCATGCACGCTTCTAAAGTCATAGGTCCTTCTACTATAGAAAAAATAGAGTTAATTCCTTCCTTATATAGTATTTCTACACCAGGACCAATACTTCCAACTAAAGCAACTACCGGAATTTTATATTTTTTTGCTATTTGGGCTACCCCATAAGGGGTTTTTCCATGGACTGTTTGGAAATCTATCTGGCCTTCACCTGTAATAACAAGGTCAGCACCTTTTACCTTTTCCTCAAGCTTTGTTGCCTCTATTACCAGTTCAATTCCTTTTTGCAATCGGGCATTACAAAAGGCCATTAATCCCGCGCCTAATCCCCCTGCAGCCCCTGCACCAGGCTCATTCTTTACATCAATTCCAATATTCCTTTGTATGATTTCTGCTAAATGGGCTAAATTCCCATCCAGTATTTTAATCATCTGGGAATCAGCCCCTTTTTGCGGACCAAAAACATGAGAGGCCCCTTTTGGCCCACAAAGAGGGTTATCAACATCACAAGCAACCTTAAAAGTACACCTTTTAATCCTTTGGTCTAGCTGGCTTATCTTAATCTCCTTAAGAGCTGATAAGCTGCCGCCGCCGAATCCTATTTCCTGACCTTCTTGATCTAAAAAGCTCCCACCTAACGCCTGGGCCATTCCAACTCCCCCATCATTAGTAGCACTACCGCCGATACCTATGATTAACTCCTGACAGCCATGGTCTAAAGCAGCTTTAATTAGTTGACCGGTACCATAAGTTGTAGTAATTAGAGGATTTCTTTTATCTGAAGGAACCATTGTTAATCCAGAGGCTAGAGCCATCTCGATAACAGCTGTGCGTCCATCCCCTAGAATTCCAAAATACGCCTCGGCATCATTGCCAAGTGGATCTAATACATTTAATTTTACTATTTTGCCCATTGTTGCATCGACCAAAGTTTCTACAGTACCCTCTCCACCATCAGCCATAGGAATTTTTACAACTTCAACACCACTTAAAACTCCCTTTATCCCCCTTTCTACTGCATCAGCAACCTCTTTGGCAGACATACTGCCTTTAAAGGAATCAGGAGCAATTACAATTTTCTTCATACTCAAACCTCCATATTAGTTGGGGACATTACTCATTCAGGAAGCAAGGAACAAGAAGCAAGAGGCAAGTGACAAGAATAGACTTTTATCCTGTATGTTTCTTGCTTCCTGCCTCCTGTAAAGAGGTGTGTCCCCTATATTCGTTGGGGACATTCCTCCGCAAAAAATGAATCCATAAATGAGGTGTGTCCCCTATCCAATTAACATACAAACCAACGTGGTAATTATGCCTGATACCATTACATAGTATAAATTAATATTTAGGGATACGGCAAGTGGACTTTCTCTTGTTAAACCTGTCATTACTAATGTTGGTATGGAAAAAGGTGATAATAGATTGTACATCATATAGCCAGTCAATAATGTAAGGGCCATCTGCAGTTCATTTAAAGGAGTAGAAGCAACAGGGACAGTCACAGCAATAGCAGAAATACTTACTAAGGGATGAACACCTATTATTGAAAGGCCCGCAATAACCAATAGAATAAAGAGAATTATAGGAACTGAAGTATTTATTCCAAGTTTTTCGATTAGCATTGGAATATATTGTTTAAAGGGCGAATTGCCTAGGGCATAACCGAAGAAACCTATAGCTGTAAATAAAAAAACTTCATTATGCTTATCAAGAAGTATTCCAGTATAATACTTATTCACCTTTTTCTTTAAAACATCTAGTTTCTTTAATCCAAGGGCAAAAATTACAGGTGCGATAATGGAAACCAAGGGCACTACTACTAAAACGCTCTTGCCAATAATAAATTCTAACAAAACTATAAATATAATTAAACTTAACAAAAGGAAAACTAATTTAAATACTTTTCTCTTATCTATTTGTTCCGCCTTCCCAATTTTACCCCTGAATTGTTCCTGTTTTAAATACTTTCTCTCCATAAATAGTCCAATTATATTATTAAGCATAGCTAATAAGAAACCAAATGGTGCTAGCTTGTACCAGGAAATATCTATATAGTTTAAGACAATAGCAATTGAAACAAAATTAGGTGACCACAGCAAATTAACACAGAAGCCCCTTGTTAAAGCTCGATAATACAGTCTTTTGTGGTAATTCTGACTAGTATTACCTAAAATTTGGTGTACCAAAGGAATGCTTGCTAAGTTTAAGAGCATCCCAATACTATTAATAATAAATAAGGTAGTCACATAAAAGCTCTTAGGTGACGTAATATATTTCTCAGTTAGACTTGAGATAATTGAGTTGAAATTATCATAATCAAAAATGACACTTAATAGGGGAACCGTCAATATCAAACTTATTAACCCAGCATTATCTGTAAAACCTCTTATTACATCCCCGATATTTGCCTTATTATAAATCATTAATACTGTCCCTATTACAAATAAGACGAGTGCTAAATATTTATTATAATCTTTTAAATTTGGATAAGACGTGATTAGAATTAGAATAACAATAGGTAGCATTATGGTTTTTAAAATACTATAAGGGAAAAATGCATAAAGCAAAAACAATACCATATACCCTAATAAAAAAATCTGTTTGTTATTATCCATTATGTTCAAAAATTTCATTTATAATTACCCCGTAAATAAACCCCACCTCTTTTTAAGGCAGGGTTTATTCTTATTATTTATAAGCTTTTAAAGGCTTCTAATGTATTTTGCATAAGCATAGCAATAGTCATGGGTCCTACACCGCCAGGTACTGGAGTTATCCAGCCTGCTTTTTCAGCGGCAGACTCATATTCAACATCTCCAACTAATTTACCATTATCTAGTCTATTGATTCCTACATCTATGACAACTGCACCGGGTTTTATCATGTCACCAGTCACAAAATTAGGTCTGCCTATGGCCGCTACTACAACATCAGCCTCCAAGAGCTCAGCTTTTAAGTCCTTAGTACGTGAATGACAGATTGTAACAGTAGCATTTTCATTTAATAATAGAATACTAACAGGCTTACCTACAATGTTACTTCTACCCACAACGACAGCCTTTTTACCTTTTAAGTCGTAGCCAACTTCTTTTATAAGATGGATACATCCTTTAGGTGTACAGGGGACTAAACTCTTTTCTCCCACAAATAATGCCCCTGCACTCAATGGATGGAAACCATCAACATCCTTATTGAATGAGATTTTATTTATAACCTCTTTTTCGTCTAAGTGTTTTGGTAGAGGTAGTTGAACAAGAATTCCGTGAATGTTAGTGTCGTTATTTAACTTATCAATTAAGCTTAATAATTCTTCTTGAGATGTATTTTCAGCAAGTTTGTAAACCTCGGAATGAAAACCCGCTTCCTTACACGCTTTTTCTTTATGGCCAACATATACCTGAGATGCAGGATCAATTCCTACTAAAATAACGGCTAAACCTGGAACCTTTCCGTCAACCTTTAACTTATCAACCTCAGCTTTAATACTTTCTCTTAGCCTTTTGGCTATTTCTTTGCCGTCAATTACCTTTGCAGTCATAATTAACCTCCTCATATTCACCAATGTCTACATATTTTTAAACCCAAACTTTAGTTTAATATTCTTCTTACTCATTTAATTTCCTGCAATTATCATTAATTTCCCTACTTTTTTTTAGAAAACAAGATTTTTAGTGATAAGTTTTTTATAATATCTCGGTTTTAATATCAATTAATTGAAATTCCGCTTCCTTTTCGATAAAATTTATTACTTGGGAAATTTGTTTATTTAATATTTGAGTTCCGTTGCCCACTAGGGCAATGCCAATTTCTGAAACCTGCCATTCTTCCAAGCTATCTATTTCTGCTACTGAGACATTAAACTTATTTTTTAGCCTTGTTATTAAACTTTTAACAACTCTGCGCTTATCTTTTAGGGAGGCAGATGCAGGAATAAAAATTTTAATTGCAACTGATCCAATTAACATTGAACAAACTCCTTGTGTTTATTTTGCACAAGATTCCATGAAGCTTCTATGGTTTTCTCTGCAGCATCCGGTTTTTTAAGATAGGCGGCCATTTCCTTCATATGCCTTAATCTTAACTGGTTACCGCAAAGGAAATTCAACTCCCGCACCAAGTGCTCTACCTTCCCCACTTTTATGGCTACACCCTTATTAATGAAATAATCAGTATTGCGATCCTCTTGGCCAGGCAAGGGTGAAATAATAGCCATAGGAAGCTCCATTGCAAGAGCTTCTGCACAGGTTATTCCTCCCGGCTTAGTTACAATAATATCAGCAGCCGCCATCAATTCAGCGACATTGTCTATGAAACCATACACCTGCAGCCTATTATTTTTCTTTAATACCTCTAAGTTCTTCTTTAACTTTTCATTGGAACCGGTAACAACTAAAATCTGAAGTTCACTTTCATCTAGTAAATTATAGACAACTTTTTCAATCTTACCTAATCCCAATCCCCCACCCATAACTAATATAGTTTGCAGCTGACTTAAACCAAGCTTAGCTCTAGCTTGGCTCTGGTCAAGCTTATTTAGAAACTGGGGCCTAATAGGTATACCAAAAGGTTTTACTTTTTCAATGTTAGTGTTTTCCTCCAAAAATGGGTAGACTAGGTCATCACTAGGTATTACATAGATATCCACAAGAGGATGGACCCAAAAACTATGTACCGTAAAATCTGTAATACAAGCCACTAGTGGCTGACGAAATTTCTTTTTTTCTTTTAAAGCAGACATAATTCCTACTGGGAAGGCATGGGTACAAATCAATATATCTGGTCTAAAATCAACTAGCAAATGATCGAGCTTGGGGGAGAGAAGCTTCGAAAGAATTTGCCCCATATCCACTAATCGCTCACCATCTTCAGCCTGATCATATAAATATCCCCAAACTTTAGGAGTGAATTTAATAGTTTCCATATAACTTCCCACTACAACTCTATTTAAGATGGGGTTAATGTACTTAAAGGTATCCACGATTAGGACATGGGAATCAGGGGACCTTTCCTTTATTTTTTGTGCCAACGCATTTGCCACACTGTCATGCCCCGACCCTATTGAAACGGAAAAAATAAGCACTTTCAGCGGTTCTAGAACCATCTCCATCCTCCTTTCACTCGTTGGGGACATTCCTCAGCCCAAGATGAATCTTCAAGGGAGGTTTGTCCCCTCTCCTATTATACTAAATTTTGTTTTACTAATTATCTTCTCGCCTATATCTATTATTACCCAATAATCACCGATTGCATCAGGTAGTTTATCCTGCCCCGGTACTCTTTTAGTAAGTCCTAATAGCGAATAAATATTATAAAAACCAAAGCTATCTGCTTCTATTTCTTTTCTTTCCTCTTTATATATTATAGTTCCTTGATAATCCTCCCAGCTAATGTTTACAGTCAGTGGGTTTTGCCGCTGGTCATAATAACCTGCCAGCAAATGTACAAAATGCCCTTCCCCTACCGGATATACTAATTTCATACTTCCCAACTGATTTTCCTTATAGGTATCTGTTAATAATAGATAACTCAATACACCTTCTCCTTTGCCTTGACTAATGGCAAGCGCTTCAACTTCCTCTTTTTCCTTATCGCCAGAGAGAGCTTCTTCCTGGGCATTATTATTTCCCCGAGCTGACTTTTCAGATTCCCTTGCAGCAGTTGCAACTTCCTGGTCTTGGTCTTGTTTTTGCTCAGGTTGGTCTTGCTTTTGCTCTGGTTGTTCCTTTAGTACTTCTTCCTCTTCAGGTTCCTTTTGCTCACCATCTGCTTTTTCTTGAGTCTGTCCGTCATCAATGCGTTTTACCTGGAAGACTCTATCACAAGCAGATAAAGATAAAGAAATAATAATAAGAATACTAAGTATAATAATAATTTTCTTTATATGATCCATGCTATCCCTCCATTAACCTTCTTACTTATTATATATCTTCATTTTACCAGATTTAAACAATTAAAAAAACGGGCAATGCCCGTGAAAAAGTCCAGTTCCGTGTCATTCTGAGTGAAACGAAGTGTAATGAAGAATCTTTAAAACCTCGTAAATGCTCAGATCCTTCGTTATCGCTCAGGATGACAAGCTTCTATTTGCCCGTTTATACGCTTTTATTAAGATATTGACATAAATAATTGACTCTGCATTTTTGACATTCAGGCTTACGGGCTTTACACACTAATCTACCATGCCAGATTAACCAATGGTGAGCATCAGACCAGTCTTTGTCAGGTATTATTGCCATTAACTGCTCTTCTGTCTGTAAAGGATTAGAACTTTTAGTTAACCCCAGTCTATTGGCAACCCTAAAGACATGGGTATCAACAGCTATAGCCGGTATATTGTATGCATTACTTAACACAACATTAGCAGTTTTCCGGCCAACCCCTGGTAAAGTAATTAGTTCTTCTCTTGTACAAGGAACTATGCCGTTATACTTTTCCACCAACATTTTACTTGTTGTAACTATATTTTTACTCTTATTTTTATAAAGTCCAATGCTTTTTATTTCCTGTTCTAATTCTTCAGCAGATAACATGCTCATCCCATAAGCGTCAGGATATTTCTCAAAAAGGCTCTGTGTTACCTTATTTACCTGTTTATCCGTAGACTGTGCAGATAGAATAGTTGCAATCAAAAGCTCAAAGGGGTTTTGAAATCTCAAGGCTGTTTTAACCTCAGGATAACACTCTCTTAACTTGTCCAAAATTTCCTGATGATTCATTGTTAGACTCCCTTAATTAGTTACTGATGACAAGTGACTACAGTGCTACAGTGCTACAGTGCTACAGTGTTACAGAAAAAGATTACACTCCACTCCGTTCCGTTAGATTAAGATTTCGCTACATTTCATTCCGCTAGATTAAGACTAAAAAACAGCTGTCACTTTATTAGATTAAATTTCCCTACAATTCATTTTGTTAGATTTTGTAGTTTAATCTAGCGAAGCGAAATCTCAATCTTAATTCTAGTCTCAATCTCAACCTAGCGTAATGAAATGGAGCGAAGCCTTAACCTTAAAAGCAAGGAGCCCCAAGGCTCCTTGCTTTTACATACCCGCTAACACTTTTACAGAATCATTTTCTATCATCATCTTCCCGTGCTCTAGGAGATATGCTTCCGACAAATGCACCAAAGTACTGTATTCGCCTAACATTCCTAAGGAATGGTCTGTCAAACCATCTGGATTTAAAAATACTAGATAATAAACATTCCCCAATTTAAACATACTGCACTGTTCTTGATAGTCACCCTTAATAAGTTTGCAAAGTTGAACTACATCTTCAAACTCTTTAAAAAGATATATTAGCTCATCACTTGCTAGCTCAGCAATTTCTTCATCATCTGCTTCATCATATAACTCATCACTATCTTCATCATAATCAGTATCAAAAACATCTTTTTCACTTTGCTTGACCTTTGTTAAGGTAATTACCAAGCTGTCTGTAGTCATAGGATAAGCTTCTACCATTAATTGTGTTTCTGAGTCCACTTCAAAACCACATTCTTCGTAGGCTTGATCCAACATCTCCTGAAAAAGCTCTTGAGCTTTAGGACTTGAAGGCATTAGATCCCATTTTTTTACATCACGTTTCTCCAAATCTTCGCTGCTAACAATTATTTGGACCTTGTCATCACTTAAACGTTTAAACTTCATTGGTAACCACCTCCATTGGAAGGGGAATGTACAATTATTATATGTGAAACATACTCAAAGTCAATAGATAATTGATAAAAACTTTTACTCTTAATTGAATTTATTATACCAATAAACCGGCTTTTTTTAATTCATGCTGTATATTATCCAAAATGACCCGAGAAGGTGCTTCAATTGTGTGTAAATGAATCCCCTTTGTTAGTACAGATAACGGCTCCGCACCTGAGTTACTTAAATTCCCGAGAAACTCTTCGACGTCTTCCATTTTTTCCAGCATAATATTTCCTCTTAGTTCACCATATAAAGGATGTTCAACAATTACATCGATAATTTTCCCACCCAAGGTAACTATGGTCTTTAATTCTTCCTCCATACCTTGATAATTATGTTGACAAGCAAAAACTCGAAATAATTTTTGAGGAGCATTATTAATATTTCTAATTAGCAGATAACCCCGTGGAGTAGCAATGACGTCTTCACCCTCAGCTCGCAATAAAGCAATATCTTGGACAATGACTTGACGACTAACCCCTAGTGTCTCTGATAATTGACTACCTTTAGTGGGCGTAGGTGATTCCTTTAAAATATCTAAAATTATCTGCCGTCGATTTTGAGGCATATACTTAACTCCTTACTTAGAAGATTATGCAGGAAAGTTCAATAATTTGCAAACTAAATAAGCAAAAATGCTACATATAAATATTACCATTAAATTGTCCACATTGAAATTATATTAAGCTTGTTGTTTAAATAATACCATATTAATAGTAAAGCAAGAAGGGGAAATAATATCGTCGGTTCGTCTATTCGTCTATGGACTATGGACTATTCTACATTCTACATTCTACATTCTACATTAAATTATAGTTCTACATTCTACAAAAAGAATACCCTGCCTAACTATGGGCAGGGTCCTCGCCTTTACTTCTTCTCTTGAATTGCCTCTGTGGGGCAACTATCCATTCCATCTGCAGCAGATTCTTCGACATCAGAAGGAATTTCATCAACAGTTACATCAGCCTTACCATCATCATTCCAGTCATATACCTCAGGACACAAGCTAATACAAGCACCACAAGCAATACATAAATCTTGATCAACAAAAAGCTTCATTTTATTAACCACCTTTCAAAATTTTCAGTAATACAACTAATAATTTACCCAAAATTTTACTATTTAAACTTTTTTTCTTCGACTGCTTTAATTTTCCCCTCCATGGTCAATTTTTTATCTCTTCTGTCATCAATCCTGATGGAAGTAGATACCCTTTGTGCGCCAGCTATAAATGGAACTTCATGCATCCTTCTAACCACTTCTAAAACTTTATCTAATGAACCTTCAACTACAGTGCTCATGGGTGTTAACTGATACTTAAGACCAGATTCATCTAAAACCTGATGACATTTAGCAACATAATTACTAATACTTGTCCCAGTACCTAGTGGAACAACTACTATCTCTGCTATAACCATTAAAATCATCCCCTTTTTCTAATAATATTCATTGATATAGTTATTGCAGGGCGGAAAAAGCTTGTCTAATATTAAACCATAGCTATTATCCTTTAGTTCTAAGCTTTCCTTGTATAAAAGATCCGGAACACTCAATCTGCCAAAGATGAGTTGAGTAAAGGCTCCCAACTCGATGGACACATCGGGCTCCTCTTTCGTGGGTTGAACTTCAGCCTGTCCATCGTTAACAGAAACCCGGAAATTCCTATTATTCCAAGAAGCCCAATTATCAGAAACACCAATAATTAAGTCAGCATTTATACCAGCTGAGTAATTAATTTTAGTCAAAAGGCTTTCTACGTCAACTATTCTAGCAGTTAGAAATGGATAAAGGCTAATCCCCTCTTTAGGGTCAGCTAAGGAAAAGAAAGTAGTATCATCAAGAGGTGCATTCCATTCTAGCTTCTTAACTTGAGAACGATGATTATAGATAAACTGAAATAAAGACATTTGAGCCTGCCGGTTACAATACGCCATTTCTCGAATAGTAATTTTATCGTCTTTTAAATAATACATTATGTAACCTTCAGCTTTTTCATCTTTTTTCAATAAATAGCTATATCCCTTTTCACCTTCATGTTCTTCTAGTAGAAGACGCCAATTTCTTGTATCCCTTACAATAAACCCGTGTTTATTCCTTACAAATTGCTGATAAACCTCATTAAACTCCAAAATATTATCGGTACCCTTTATGGATAAAAAATCCCCATAGGTTAAAGTAACAGGTTTAAGGTCATCTAAATTCATATCGTATTTGTAATGATGATAGCAAATTTCAAACTGATAAGGATAGTAAAAGCTGGCTTTAAATGGCATCAAAAGGCTAATAGTATGACCTCTCCGACGCAATTCCGCTAATGACTCTATTAAAAGCTTACCGACAGTTCCAGCCCGTCTTGCTTCAGGGAAACTGGCAACACCCACTATATAGGATGCAGGTAAAACCTGACCTCGCAAAAAAACATTATAAGGAATGAGCTGTAGGGAAGACAGTAATTTATCTTTTTCAAAAGCCCCAAGGGTATTATCACCTTGATAGTATTCCCGAAAATACCAGCTAAAAAATGGCTCGTGATTTTCAAAACAATATGCCCAAAGGCTTTTTACCTGCTCTAAGTCCTGGATAGTAGTCAAACGGATATCCATTGGTTCACCTCAATGTAAGTTTCATTTTAACTCTGCTTTGTATTTTACTATCATTTTTAACGGGTAATATGAAAGTTTACTTTTTCTTAACCCTTCAATCCCCATATCTTCCTCCCGATTAACATATTTCATCTGTGACCAATTATTCCTTAAAAATTCCTTATTAATTACCTGATAAATCCCATTGATATCACTATTGGCTTTTTCTGCATGAATTAAAACAGTATCCTTATTTAAAGCTTCACCAAAAGTAAAGGCTTCAACATTGTTATTGATTAAAATAACCCCCCCAATGTAATCTAGTTTTCGAAAGGCTTCAAAGGCCTTAATAACCGCATCTCTTTCACACACAAGACTTTCATCTTCTTCACAGCCCTTTTTTATGCACCAATCTTTTAAATTTATAATACATGGCTCTATTAAATCCTCAGTTAAGGGTACATACCGATAACCTGGATACTCCTTTTCAAATCGTTTAATGTGATTTCTTTTACGGTGATATTTTCTACCAGCTAGACTTATCAGATCCTCTGCGAGATATACATAATCAAAAACATCTGGTTCTTCTGTAAAAGTGAATTTTCCGGGACATACAACCTCCAAGCTATCTTTCATCTTTTGGGAGACTGCTCGCATCATAAAGGGTAAATTATTATCCTGGAAATACTCTATTAACTGGTCAACAGCTACTTCTATCCCCTCGTCAGTAGCTCCATATGGTGGCAATACAAAATTCATATCCTTCAATCTACCCTTTACACAAAGGAAGTTATCAATAAGCGTCCATTGGACATTATAGCATTCCTGCCACATATATAAATTAATAAAAGTGCTTTCCGAACCCTCATAACGCCTCTGGCGTAAAAACTTATTAAACAAATCTTTATCTCCGAGACTTACTGGTTGAAATTTTAACATATAATTAGCGGCCCCTTTTTGGATATTTAATATAATGATAAATAGTATATATCCTAAAAATATAAACTAGAACATTTGTGTCCTAAATTTTATAATAACACATTTTTATCCAATTCTATAGTCTAAAATCTTCAGTGCTATAGTGCTACAGTGCTACAGTTCTAAGGTTAAGGTTTCGCTTCGCTAGGTTGAGGTTGAGGTTGAGGAAGTAAAAAACCTGCTCAAACAAGCAGGTTTTTTACTTAATGCTGTGGATGTACTTCCATATTATCATTACATTGTACTTGGCAGGCTAATCGGTAACCCATTTTAATATCATGCTCACTTAAGAGTTGTTTTTCACTTTGACTTACCCTTTGATTTTCATCACCCAAAATTCTCACTTTACAGGTACCGCAAGAACCCTGTCCATTGCAAGTATGCTGAATGTGCATACCATTATCAAGGGCAGCCTGTAATACAGTTTGATTTTCCTGAACAACCACATCAGTTCCAGGTATAAAACTCATTTTCATAAGGAGTACCTCCTTGAGTATATTTTTTTACTACACAAAGAACTATACAAATAATATCTTTTCTTTTTCCTAGTTATTTTTATGCATTTTTTTAGTAAACTTTTTTAGACCGGTTTAAATATAGCTTAACTAGTGTATATATAAAAATAGGTAACACAAAATAATTAAGTGTTTCTATATTATTTTCTGGAGGTTGAGATAATGAACACGGATAAAAATTTAAAGGAAGCCTTTGCGGGAGAATCCCAAGCTAATCGAAAATATTTAGCTTTTGCAAAAAAAGCTGAAGAGGATGGCTTCGAAAGCGTGGCAAAGCTGTTTAGAGCAGCTGCAGAAGCCGAAACAATTCATGCCCATAGCCATCTTAAAGCTTTAAATGGTATTAAATCTACCGCTGAGAACTTAAAAGAAGGTATAACTGGTGAAACCTTTGAATTCGAAAATATGTATCCACCCATGATTGAGGAAGCAAAAAAAGAGGGGCGCAGTGATGCACAGAGAAGTTTTCTTTTTGCCAGTGCCGCTGAAAAGGTTCATGCTGATCTATATAAAGATGCTTTAGAAAACCTTGATACAAAAGAAGTAGTCAATTACTTTCTTTGCCCCGTTTGTGGCAATATTGAAAAGAACTCCGCTCCTGAAAAATGTGCCATTTGTGGAGCTAAAGGAGAAGTGTTTGTTTCGTATTAAGGAAAGGGGACACTCCTCTTTTAGGGATTCATTTTATGCTGAGGAATGTCCCCAACGTATGAAAGGGGACACTCCTCTTTTAGGGATTCATTTTATGCTGAGGAATGTCCCCAACGTATGAAAGGGGACACTCCCCAACTAAAACCAGCAGTAATTGGCTGGTTTTTTTCTTTAGAAAACTTTTTAAAATGAAATGTATTTTTCTTAGTTACCTTTATATTCTATCTTTATAATGTTTTATCTTACAAATTCATTATATTATTTCTTCTCAGCCCGTAGACGATCGATTCCTATGTATAATAAATATATTTGAAAACCAACGATTATCCAGATCATTATGGTTTTAGGTGTTTCAGGCAAAAAAGATTTGGCAATAAGTCCGGGTATCCAAACAGTAGCAATAGCAATCCATAAAGGATTAATCTTCAGGTCTTTCATTTTTCCCCTCCCATTCTAATTCACTTAAAACCCGCAATCCTTTTTGCCGCAGTAATTCAAAAGTAACCCCTGTATTCCCGCAAGAAGGGCTCTTGGATTTTAAGATTATTAGACTTGGCTTAATTAGTTCAGCTATTTTCAATACCTCATAAGCTCCCTGGATAAAATTCCTGGAAACATCCTCTCCTTCAAGTGTCAGAACCCTTTCTGTCCCTACCAATACATTTATCCCAGATTGAATATTTACAGGGTCCCTAGGAGTACTCAGACCACCTAGTTGTTCAGGACAAAGGGGGATAGCCTCACCCTTAACAATTAACTCTATAACCTGAGAATTTTTTTTACTTTTACCATCATAACGGCAGTTAACCCCGGCTAAACATGCGCTAACTATAATCATAATCCACACCTTTTTAAAAAAATTAACTACTATTATAATAGTCGCATTGGTACCCACTGTCCAGCAAAAAACCAGGCATAACCTGGTTTTAAACTTTAATATATTGATTACATCAAGGGGCGACTGGGCTGGGAGATGTCTTGCAGGGCCTGACCTGCTTCATCCACAAAAATATTATTTGTTGCAAGGTCACCAATGGAAACAATGCCGGAAAGTTTATTGTTTTCTACTATTGGAAGCCTTCTAATCTGATGTTCAGCCATGATTTTTGCTCCTTCTTCTGCATCCATATCAGGTCTTCCTAAAGTCAGTCCAGTTGACATTACAGCATTAACATCTAATTGTTTTGGGTCTCGTGCTTCTGCTACAACTCTGATAACAATATCTCTATCTGTTAAGATACCTTTTACCTGCTTGTTATTATCACAAACAGGAATACAACCTACATTTCTTTTTTGCATTATTTTTGCCGCTTCAATAATGGAATCTTGAGGTGATACTGCTGATACATCTTTAGTCATAATTTCCCTTAGTTTCATCTATTACACCATCCTTTTATTATTTAGTTGCTACAACCAACGACTATAAACTAATAACATACTGTGGGTTAAAATTCCGGAAGATTATCTAGATTGTTTTCTGCAACTTGGTCAGGGTAAGTTCTTAAGTATTGCCGGCCATTTCGGTCAATGACCTGAATACCTGCTAAATTACCACTTTCCACCTGCATTACTGCCTGCTCTAATCGGTAGACACGACCCTTATCTGTTTTAACTGAAAGGATATTGCCATCAGGGTCTTTATTTACAGCCACAACTTTTTCCTTCATGGTTAACCCTCCGCAAAATTAATATGTGTAACTTATCGAAAATCTATTCTTCTACCTTAGTTTCCCTGTATTTCACAGTCATTATTCTAGATAATATTAGGAAAAATAATAAAGGCGAGGTTGAGGTTGAGATTGAGGTTGAGATTTCGCTTCGCTAGATTTTTTAAAATAATCTAACGGAATGAAATGTAGTGAAATCTTAATCTAACGAAGTGGAATCTTACCTTCCTATCCATTTTTTACTTTAACTATTTTAAAATAAGGAGGTTAATGAAATGGAAAAAAATGTTGGCGATGTGGATGCTTTAATAAGAATCTGGGGTGGCTTATTTATGCTAGGTATGGGCATAAATAGGGATTCTTATTCCTTGATGGCTTTAGGTTCTGGAAAAGTAGCCGAAGGCGTGACAAGATTTTGTCCTATGCTTTATTTACTGGGTATATCTACTAAAGAGGATGAAATTAGTGAACAACAACCGGTGAGGGAAGAAAGAAGGATGCAGACACCCGTTGCACAATATGAAACAATATAAAGAGAAAGACCTGCCTTTTCGGGCAGGTCTTTCGTGCTACAGTGCTACAGTATGACTAAGGCTAAGGTTTCGCTTCGCTAGGTTGAGGTTGAGGAAAAAACAAAAACTTAGATTCTGCTTCGCTAGATTAAGGAAACCATATTATATACATTAGACCATAGACGATAGACGATAGACTATAGACTTATCACTAGCCACTAGCCACTTCTTTTATTAATGTACAAAACAGCTTTCGCCGATAAATTCTCTAAGGATCGAATTGGATGGAATGTTGTCACAACCGGCAGGCAGCACATAGCTTAACAGCCTTAGTAACCTTTGAGCCTCTAAATGTTCTTCATACTCAGGGCCAATGGCCTTTAATAATTGCTCGGCATAAGGTTTTAGTACTGCAAGTTCATAAATTAAAGCGGAATTAAACATAATATCAGCATCTTCCTGGAAAGGAAAGATATTCTTATCTTCCCCTCTTCTTACTGATGGCCAAAGACGAATAGTTCTTATGGCATCTGTCCCTCGAAACTGATTATCTCTTACCATTCTTCTAATCTTCCTTGCATCTGTTGTTGGAACTCGGTTATGATTATCAATATTTAGCTGGGTAAGGGCCGAAATATATATTTTATATTTGTGGTCCTTAGGTATTGAGTAAGTCAGCTTTTCATTCAAACCATGAATTCCTTCAATAATAATAGGTTGGTCTGGTTTTATTTGCAGTTTTTTACCCAAATATTCTTTATGTCCAGCTTGAAAATTAAAGGTAGGTATTTCAATTTCTTCACCCTGTATAAGTTTAGATAGATGGTCATTTAGTAATTCCAAGTCGATGGCTTCTAAAGCTTCAAAATCCGCCTCTCCTTTTTCGTCCATAGGAGTATTTTCCCGGCTAACAAAATAGTCATCAACAGATATGGATACTGGTTTTAAGCCATTAACCATGAGCTGAACCATAAGCCTCTGAGCAAAGGTTGTTTTGCCGGAAGAAGATGGACCTGCAATTAAGATAACATTACCGCGATCTTTATGGTTATAAATCTCATCAGCAATATTGGCAATTTTCTTTTCATGTAAAGCCTCCGCCACCCTGATAATTGTTGATAATTTTTCATTTACTACTAGATCATTAAGAGCTGCAATAGTATCTACTTCCATTATTTCTCCCCAACGTTCTGCTTCATAAAAAATTGCGGCTAACTTTGGCTGGGGAATATATTCGGGAAGTTGATTAGGCTTTGCCATGGTAGGATAACGAATTATAACACCAGGCAGGTGAAATTGCAGGCTAAAATGTTTTAAATAGCCGGTACTGGGAACTAAATAACCATAAAAAAAATCATGAAGCCAACCAAGCTTATAGATATTACCCTTGGGTTTAGTTAGATATTTTAATATCCTAACCTTATCAGTTTGACCATCCTTTTCAAATATCTCAACCGCTTCCTCTTTTGTAACCTTTCTTTTTTCAAAAGGTTCATCAGCAGCAATTATTTCTTTCATCCTTTCTTCAATTTTTTTAACAATATAAAAGGTTAATGCCTTACCTTTTATTTCGCAATATAAGCCTTTGGCTAAGGAATGTTCAACGCTAACGGAGCAGCACTCAGGAATTATTTCCCTGGCAGCTCTAATAAATACAAATGATAGACTTCTTACATAAATACCCATTCCAATTTCCGTTGATAAATCAAAGAACTTTACTTGCGAAGACTTAATAAGAGCCTCACTAAGCTCCTTTAATTCATTATTTACTTGTGCTGCTACAATAGGTGATTCAGTACTTATATTGATTTTCTTAACAAGTTCCTTTAAAGTAGTACCTTCTTCTACCCGAACAGTTTCCCCGTTTTCTAGTGTAATGATTACTTCGTTCATGATTCCACCTCACTCTGTTTAGTTATCTTTACCCCTTTTTATAAAATTAAAAACTAAATAATCATATTTATCTTTCTAGTTGAAAAGAAAACAATCCAGTAGAAAACCTACCGGAAAGTTTTTACATTGTATTGCTCAAGCTCAGCTACAACCTGGTAATCATCTGAAATATATTCCTGCTTAATTAAACCTAAACCAGGTTTATAAAACACATTGCTTCTATAATTGTATTCATCCGTAGCAACTGAAATCTGAATGCAATCCTTAAATTCTCCAGCGGGAGTAGTTATCACAGCATCTATTGCCTCAATTGTATATTGCTTTTCACCTGACTCCCAGGTATTTCCTGCTTCAATTGGTTCTTTCAAAATTACTTCTGACATTTCATTTTCCCTATTTAAAATGTTTTCTTCTTCATAAAATTCTTCCTGACTATAGACAACCATCAATTGTCCATCCTTAATTTCATAAATAAATGCCATCACTGTGCCACCTGTTGCCGATTGCAGCTGAATTCTATCTCCTTCTCGGAATAACACCTTTTGCTCAAATGCCGCGTATTCATTGCCGGAACCAGCAAACTTCAAGTAGTCTCCTTGATTTAGGGGATAAACGTCCTGTATGGTCAGTTCTTTCTTTGCCGGTTCCTCCGGTGGTTTGGTTTCTGGTGGTTTTTCATCCACCTTACCCTTTTCACCCCTTGAACAACCTAAACTTAACGTAATAAAAAGGCAAATAATTAAAATAAATATAAGCATTTTATTTTTAAACATGCTTGTCCACCTCCTACATTAAAAATACAAATTAATTATACATAAAATAGTATTCATACAAAGTCATTTATTTATTTCTATAGTTAAAAAAAAATTCCTGCCTTATGGCAGGAATATAGTTATTATCCTTTGCTTGTCCAAAACTTTTTAACATCTCTAATCAAATTTTCGATATGATTAATCATTTCCGCTTCAGCAGCATCAGGATCTCTTTTGATAATAGCTTCCATAATTTTGATATGATCAACAACGATAAAACTATTGACCTGCTTGCGTATATACTCTAAAGCAGGAACAAGCTGGACATCCTGTCTTATAATATTTAACATAGCTTCCAAAACCTTATTATCCGCCGATCTAGCAATTAAGGCGTGAAACACAGCATCATGCTGGTTTGTATTATATCTTTCTGCCTCCATTTGCTGCCTTTTGATAATTTCTTTCATTTCCTGTTCAATCTCGTCAGTCAAGTTTAGGGCAGCCAAACGAGCCAATTCTCTTTCTATTGCTCGTCTGGCGACTAAAACATCTACTAATCCCTTTTCCGTCTTGCCATCTAGAATATTAAAGAACTGCTCACCATATTCCATCCGATCATGCTGCATCTGCATCTGTTTTAACTCATTTTCACCTAATTTGGTTAAAATACGCCCTTTATAGCCATCTTTTTGAGTCAAGCCATCTTTATCAAACTCTACCAAAAAGCGACCAGCTGTAGCCTCACTTACATGTATACCAAGCTTAGACAATTCACTACTTACATGACTAGCACCTACAGGTATTGTACTGTTTTCGATTATTTCCAAGACATGGTATTTTTTTCTATCCCGACGAGTCAGCAAGTAACTACACCTCTATAATTAAAGAATTATAATATTATTATATTAAAAAGATAGCAACAATGGTAGTAACAAAAAAGCCAATAACTACAGGGATAAAGTTTCTACGAGCTAATTCCATTGGTTCTACTCCACAAATCGCAGCAACTGGTATAAGACCCCAGGGAATTATTGTTCCTCCACCAACCCAAACTGAGCTGATTTGACCTAGGGCAGCAATCACACCTACATTACCATCAACAGCAGTACCGAAGGTTTGAGCCAAAGAACCTACAAGGGGTAAACCTGAGAAACCGGAACCGTCTAAGCCTGTAATCGCACCGATTATTAAAGTGATAAAAGCAACAGGAGCTTTACTCAACGGTGCATTTTGTGCAAGATAGTTTCCTAAATCACTTAGCAAACCAGTTGCTTCTGGTCCTAGAATAGCCTTAGCAGTACCTTCACTACCTAAGAAGAAAAAAGCACCAATGACTATAACAGGAGCAAAAATTTTAATACCAAAGAGGAATCCGTCTCTAACATAATCGGTGACTTTCTCTAAGGAATCTCCTTTAAACTCTGCCATTGCTAAAGCGGCAGTAATAGCTAAAGCTGTTCCACCAATTAAGGCAGTTGCATCTCCACCTTTTAAATCCAGCATTAACATAGCTACAACATCAGCAACAAATACTAGAGGAATAAGGATAGCAAAAATATAGGAGACAGTACTAAACTTACGGTCTTTATTTTCCATGTCTTTGGTAGCCGAGGCTAATTCTTTATTATAGCTGGCAGCATTCTTCTTTAAATCCCTTTGCAGCATTATAAAAGCAACAGCTACAGTAACAACAGCCATTACGATATATAAAGGTGCACCAGGATAAGTTACAGCAGTAGCATCAGGTAATCCAGCCGCACTAGCTGTGATACCAGGAGCCCCCTGAATAATCCAGTCACTAGATAAGCCTATACCATGTCCAAAAATATTCATAGCAATAGCGGCACCAATTACCGGCAGTCCGGCTCTTACCGCAACCGGTAACAGTAAAGCACCAATTAAGGCAACAGCAGGAGAAGGCCAAACGAACCAAGAAACAACCATCATAGCAATACCCATTGAGAAAAAGGCAATATTTCTGTTTACCATTATTTTGGCTGCAGGGCGCATTACTAAATAATCTGTCCCTGTATCAGCCATAGCCTTACTCATGGCAACAACTAGTGAAATAACAACTATAAGTCCTAAAAACTCCCCACCGGCGGCCATTAAGGCATTAAACATTACTTGAACGGCACCGACAATACTACTTGTTGCAGTTAAGCCAATTACGAAAAGACCGATAATACAAGGTAAAACAGTGTCTCTTCGAGCTACCATTACACCAATAATTAGAATAACAATTGCAAAATAGATGTAATGCAGTGAATTTAATGTTACTTGAGTATCCAATATAAGCCCTCCCAATAAATTAAGATAATTTTTACTACGCTGATTATACAAGGTGCACCTTATCCTCCTCATTGATGAGGACTAACCAGTAATGTCATTTTACGACACCATTCTACTTATTTCAATACTTATTTTTTAAATTTTTTTAATTATCAGACGCAATTGAAAAGCATTCTCAGTAAAATAAGAACCTTTCGGTCCTTATTTAGATTTCACTTCGTTAGATTAAGGTTTCGCTTCACTTTGTTCGCTAGGTTAAGAATAAATGAAAACTAAAAAAACCTATAATTGATAATGCCTATCGCTTGGTAATTTATTACAACTCCATCCATTTGGGTTTCTTAAGTGACAACGGTCTTTTGCCATATATATAATCATCTAAAAGCAGAAACATTTTTCTAGCAAATTGGGATCTTCGGATACTAAAGCGAACAAATTTATGTAAAATTGTATTTGGCTTACTGTAGGGACAGGTGCTCATGCAAACACCACAATCTGTTCCCGCTTTCCGCCAGAAGGTATAGCAGCTTTCTTGATTGATTTTCCATCTTTTTATCTCGCCAACTTTTTCCTTATCACCGTGGGGTATAGCCTGAGAAGGACAGGTCTGGGCACACTTTTTACATATAATACAGAAATTTTGCACGCCAAAATCAACTGGTTTGTCCGGTATCACGGGCAAATCAGTAGTAACAACACCTAGTCGTACCCGAGGCCCAAATTCTTCAGTAACCAAGATTCCCATGCGGCCTATTTCTCCTAATCCCGCATCTTGCGCCAATAAAGGAGCAACTACCAGATAGTTGCCATCCATGTGGTTACGGGCATGATATCCTAATTGCCGAATATAATAAGCTAACATCATCCCAATTTTTGCCCCTTCAATATACTGCCGTGATGACTCAGCTACTACTTGGATTTGGGGAGCACCCTTCATAATTTCATAATCCATCTCCACTGCAAAAACAATAGCATACCTGTCATGTTTATCTATTTTTTCTCCATAAACCTCAGGATGCCGCCCTCTGTGTGAGTAATAGTGATAAGGCTTTATTTCAGTAATACCCACTAATTTCGCTCCATAGTATTGAGCCAAGCCTTTTAATCTTAAGCTTATTTTTTCAGATTCTACCTCTAGCTTTTGGGAATTTATTTCTCCTTCAGCCAGATGGCGTATATCACCCAAAAAAACAAAAGCAGCATCTGCAACAGCTGCATCCAAAGGATTGTAAGTAAAGGTTCCTGGACTGCAAAGATTAGGCATGCTACGAATATTATCATCAATTTCTTTTCGTTGAGGGTTTCGGCTGTAATAATCTCGATAGTTTTCATTTCCCTGCTGGTAGTTTGCCCTAGCAAACATGATATCCCTCTCGTCCAATTGTCCTGAACTAGAAGGGTTATCCTGAGTAATAACTTCACCATTAGGAAGTATTAATAGTAGGAATATTATTAATACTAGCAATTCACCAAAAACAAGGAAATAAGCCTTAAAAGGAAAATCAAAAGTTAAGATAGCTGTACTTACTATCAATAATGGAACCAGAGGGAAAAGAAGCCTTTGTATTTTATTGGTTTCCCCTTCAACCTGTAAAGTTTTCACCATTAGAATCAATAAAATAACTATTCCAAGCAGGAGTAACCAGCCCATAAATACTAATAAACTAACCAACATTCTACCTCCAAAATTAACGGTAATTAATAAACTGCAGTTCGATGTTATATTCCTGTTCTCTTAAAAATTTAATAACAGCCTGTAAGTCATCTCGAGCTTTTCCTGATACTCTAATCTGATCATTCATTATTTGGGTCTGTACTTTAATTTTTAGGTTTTTAATATCTTTAACAATTTTCTTTGCTAATTCTGTTTCTATTCCCTGTTGTACCTTTATTATCTGGCGAACCGTCCCACCGCTAGCCTCCTCCACTTTTCCATATTCCAGGTTTTTGATGGAAACTTGCCTTCTTATAAGTTTAGATTGTAAAATATCAATGACATTCCTTAGTTTAAAGTCATCATCAGCAATAATCTTTATTTCTTTTTTATCTTCTTCTAAACTAACCTCTGATTTACTATTTTTGAAATCAAAACGCTGCTTAATTTCTTTATTTGTTTGATTTACAGCATTATCAACCTCCTGCATATTTACTTCAGAAACTACATCAAAAGATTCATCTTTGGCCATTGTAAATTCCTCCTTCTAGTGATAGTGTAAATACTTCCTCCCTTAGTATATCCTAACCATTATATTTTTCAAATTTTTACATCCTAAACCTCGAATTATTTTTTTCTTAACCTTAACCTAGAGAAGCGAAGCCTTAGTTATACCGTAGAAGATTATCCCAAAATAAATACATCTAATCCTTGCCAATATCAATTTTTACCTTTATACTATAAGATGTAAGACCGACTGTTATTTTAGGACTATGCTTAAATCTCCTTCAGGTGGTTTATTAGGTATCCAGATAACAGTATTCGGTAATCCACCAAAAAGGAGGTTAATAAAATGGCACTTCAAGACAAAACCCTTACCTGCAAAGACTGTGATAGCGATTTTGTTTTTTCCGCTAGTGAACAGGAATTCTATGCAGAAAAAGGATTTCAGAACGAACCACAAAGATGTCCTTCATGCCGGAAAGTTCGCAAACAACGTACAACTAGTAATTCCAACAGCGGTCAAAGACAAATGTTTTCTGCAACATGTTCAAGCTGCGGTGTACAAACTCAGGTTCCCTTTAAGCCTAATGGGACAAAACCTGTTTATTGCCGCGACTGTTTCCAAAGATAATTTAAAAAAACGCCCTCGGGCGTTTTTTTTAGTCTAATAGTGGGCAACAATTAAGGCTAAGGCTTAGGTTGAGGCTAAGGAAAAATTAAATCTTAACCTTAACCTAGCGGAATGAAATGTAGCGAAACCTTAGCCTTAAAATACCTGCGAGAGCAGGTATTTTAGATAGTAGGCAAATAAATATCTACGGTAGTTCCCTTGCTCTCCTGGGAAGTAATCTCCATTCTACCTTTATGGTTTTTAACAATCCTCTGGGAAATAGCTAAGCCCATGCCTGTTCCCTGCTCTTTGGTAGAATAAAAAGGAGTACCGATTTTTCTAAGATTTTCTATGGGTATACCCTGGCCAGTGTCTTTGATAGTAATCCGTATATCTTTAGATTCTATTTTCACTTGCACATCGACAACCTCCTGACTCTTTGAGGCCTCCATGGCATTTTTTATGATATTTAAAAACAGCTGGGTCAAATGATTGCCGTCCCCGTAAACAACTAACTTCTCAGCGATAGTACTGACATTTGATGTTAGCTGGATACCCTTATTATCTGCTTCAACCTGCATTAAGGAAAGCACATCTTTTAACGTCTCCAAGAGTTTAACCTGACCATACTGAGTTTGATTGTTTCTGGCTAATGTCATAAAATCATTTATTATGCTTTCAATACGATCAATCTCACCTAACAGAAGCCTAATTGTTTCCTGACCTAATGATGAAGAAGCTTTCAATTTTTCTAATTGGATAAAGCCTTTAATGGGCACCAATGGATTTTTTATTTCGTGGGCAATACCGGCAGCCATTTCAGCTACCACTTCAAGTCGCTCATTATTAAGTTGGGTTTGCAGGAGCCTTTTTTCTTTTTTTCCGAGATGATAAAGTATATATACGAATAAAAACAGCAATAACAATAATGTACCGTTTTTTATCCAAATAAGATAAATAGGACTCTGGTACTCATCAATAGGCTGCATAATAAATACCATCCAATCCGCATTTTGTATCGGTCGGTACGTTACATATTTTATTTCATTATCAAATGAAGATTTCTGGATTTTATGATCAGACCTAGGAATTAGGGGAATATCAAAAAATTTATAGTTTAATGCCTTAACCAATTCATATTGTGGATGGTAAATGGTATTTCCAGCGCCATCCCGAATAAAAACATAACCATTTTTTCCAATCTTATAGTCTTTTAAGAGAGGGATAAAGACATCTATTTTGATTGTAAGAAATACTGCCCCCGAAATCTTGCCTCCTGCATCATATAAAGGTGAAGCCAAGGCGATTAATTCTTCATTGATATCGGAGCTTTGAATTAAGTTGGAAACATATCTTTCACCACTTAACGGATATTGTAAATAAGGAAGAAGATAACGATGGAATAGATTATCTTGTTCTTTCTTATTGAGTTCCTTATGAAATTCATTCACTATTTTCCCGCTAGGGTCCAAAACCAAAAATGAGCTTACATTTTTATATCTTTCAAAGAATTTTAAAACATAAGGAGGGTCGTCAATTCCCCCTAGAATTTCCATTGATAAAAAGTAGGTATTAATAAATTGATCAATATCACTGGAAATATTAGAGGTTATACCAAGATTACCTTCGATAATCCTCTCTCTTTCTTTATATGCATCTTCATAAGTTATAAAATAGGTCAAAATTATAAATAAAAAGATAATAATAAGTAACAAAGGTTTTCTATTTAGCACATAAATCACCTCTAACTACCACTTTACAAATTAATATTCTTTTTATCGTCACAATATTCCTTTAATCAAGGCATTATTACAAATTTATATATTATTAAAGTTTTTTTTAAATTTACGTTCTTAAAATTATCCCTTTAATGAAAATATGTCTGCTATCATCTCAGTGGGTGTAACAATAGGTCTCCATAATTCCAATGTATCGATAATGCACTGTCCACTTATTTTCGCGTCTTTAACAAGCATATATGCGGCATTAAATTCTTCAGCACTCCATTCTCTTTTGGCACCAAAGGGGCTGGCTACAGTGATGTGAAATTTCCAACTGTGAAAATCTTCTCGCCCGATCATTCCTTGTTCCCGCAAGGCTTCATATATTAATCCTGATAGTATCTCAATCTCATTATTTTTATTAATTGCCAGGGTAATTGCCTTATAAGGGGGTGGGAAGAAGACAAAACCTGTTACTTCCAATGAAAAAGGGCTGAATTGCTTTGAGATTCGCCTTATTATTTCTTTAGCCTTATCTAAATCAATGTTATCCTGAATTTTAACTACCTCCACAGTGACGTGAAAAGCCGGTTGAAAATCTCCATAAATCTGAAAGGCTTCATTTATTTGATTTCTTAGTCTTTGGGCTAAATCTATTAGCGAAGTTTTTGGTACAGCTACTAGATATAATTGTTCCATCCTTAAATCTCCCTTAGATATTGATACTTTGTAAGAGAAAAGGACTCTCCAGAGAAAGCCCCTAATTACATCAACATTAACCTCAACTTACATCACTATTATTTATCTTACATTTATCCTCATGAATACTCTTGAGCACAATAATTTTTGCTATGGCAGCAATTTTTTGATCAAATTGGGTCCCGCTACACATTTCTAGCTGCTCCAAAACATACCCTTTGCTTTGGATGGCGCGATAAGGACGGACAGAGGTCATGGCATCAATCGCATCTGCCACCGCCAAAATTCTTGCTAAAATATCAATATCATTGCCATTTAATTTATTTGGGTAACCCTGTCCATCTACTCTCTCATGGTGCTGAAGTATTATTTTATTTATACGTTGCAAGGAAGAAATACCATCTAGCATAGCATAACCAATTAGAGGATGTTTTTTTACTAATTCATATTCTTCTTTTGTTAATTTTCCTTTTTTATTTAAAATACCTTCAGGCAGACCTATCTTGCCTATATCATGTAGTAGTGCTGCTAACTCTAAGATCTCCAAATCCTGTTTATCTAATTCCATCAATTTTCCTATCTCTAAGGCTATTTCTTTTACCCTTTCACAATGACCGGAGGTATAGCTATCCTTAACTTCGATTGCTGCTATCAGTGCTTCAACTATATCTAAGAAATACTGTCGGGCTTGTTCACTTAATTGGTGATTTTTTAAGACCATTGCAATATTACTGCCTAATACTTTTAATAAAAGCTGGTCTGCTTCACTTTTATAGATAAAGGGCTGGTTATTCTGTAAATCAAGCACTCCCAATAGCTCATCCTTTACTAAAAGAGGAATAGCTAATTCCGCTTTTGTTGCATTTAGCTCACAAATATATCTTTCATCTTTAGCTACATCATTCACTAACACAATTTCTCTATTTTGAGCTGCATAACCAGATATACCTTTTTGAAGTGGAATTTTTAATTTATTACTTACATCCCGTTGATAGCCAATGGAAGTTAATAATTCCAAGCTTTTATCCGAAGGATTGTATTTTAAGATGCGAACTGTCTGAAAATCTAATATCTTTCTTGTTACATTTACGATATTCACTAAAGCAACATCAAGATCAGATGATGAAATCATATGTTCCCCGATGCCGTTAATCATAATTAACTTTTCTTTTTCCAGTTGTATCTTATTATTTAAAGTACTGAGCTCGCTATTTTTTTGGATTAACTCTTCATTAAGAGCATTTGATTCCTCCCAAAGAGCCTCAATAGATTGTTTCTGCTCACTAATATTCTTGTTTTTTTCATATAACTCTGTATTTAGTACAGCTGTCTCCTCCCACAAGGAGGCATAAGCATCTTTTTGTGATTTAAGCTCACCGTTTAAAGTTTCCAGCTCTTTAAGATATTTTTCCTTTTCTTGCAGAGAAATTTCACTTCGTAAAACTTCCTGACTCCTTCGATTATATTTGAAAATTCCTAATCCAATAATAACGTTCATAAAGATTAACAGTATTAGGTTTAAATAATTTAGATTATAGATGATAATACCGAAAAAAAAGACGGCAAGGAGGATTATTATTAAAACAGTCTGAAATAATAATATCTTATTTCTTCGGTTCAAACAAAATCCCCCTATCCACTTTAAAAACTTTGAATAATAGAAATATTTATATCCTTATTCGCTATTTATTTATAATATCCTATCTTTTTCGAGAAAACATTTCCAATTTTATTGAAATATTCATCTTATATTCTGTAAAACTTTAACAATGTTATCAGACCAGGATAATAATCTTTCGTCATCTCCGAAAAGAGCACTAACTTGTATTCCTAAAGGAAGTCCATTGTCAGCCTTTCCTGCCGGCAGGCTAATAGCAGGCATACCGGCATGGGTCCAGGGCAGATTCATTATGGGATTACCTGTTGAATCAAGACCCCGTGGTGCCCAATCAGTTGCTGCTGGGCTTATCCATAGGTCTATTCCTGCTTGAGCCATACTATTAGCAAGGCTCTCTCGTAGCTCTAAACCTTTAGTTTGGAGTTGGGCTAGTTCTTGATCCGTAACTTTTTCACCCTTTTCATAGACTTGAGCCGAATGGCCACTATAGAGAGTTTTGTATTTTTGATACCATAACCTATGGACTTGAGCCATTTCCGCCGCTCCTAAACTTCTGTGTCTGTCGTTTATATCACCTATATTTTCCAAAACCCCTACCCGCTTTATCTCATAACCTTTAGTTTCTAAAAATTTAATCTGCTGTTCAAAGGCAGCTAAAGCTTCGGGAGTTGCCTGTTCAAGATATGGACCCTCAGGAACACCCACAACTGGCAATCTCTCCTTTGCAGTAATAATTGTCTGCCAATCGGTACATAAAACAGAAGCCGCCAGATTCATACCTTCTATATCCTGGGTAAAGAGACCCACATGATCAGAGGTCATGGAAAAATACACTAGGCCTTCTGCAGGAATACGGTTATAGCTTGGCTTAAAGCCGATAATGCCACAATATGCAGCAGGACGAATTACCGAACCAATAGTCTGGGTACCAAAAGCTAAAGGACAAAAACCTGCGGCAACAGCTGCAGCGGAGCCGCTGCTTGATCCTCCGGGTGTGTGCTCTAGGTTGTGGGGGTTACGGGTAGGACCTGGATGGAAGTATGCAAACTCAGTTGTTACAGTCTTACCCAAAATGAGCGCCCCCGCCTGTTTTATTAACTTCACGCTCTGAGCTTCTGGAGCTGAAAAAAGCTCTCCGGGAAGCTTCGAACCCGCTTGGGTAGCAAACCCTTCTACACTAAAGATATCCTTAATACCTGTTAAAACTCCATATAAAGCCGGTCTTTTATCAGGATTAGGGAATTTATTTTCTAAGTCTTGGGCCTCTTTCAACAAGCGCTTACGACGTTCAGGCTCAGGTAATAGAGCATTTAAATAAGGTTCTACATCATCTATTAAGTCACAGGTTTCATTAATATAGTCAAATATATTCTTATGCCCGCTTTTTAAAGAAGCCGCTAATTGAGCTAATGAAATTTCTTTAATATACATAAAAAGACCCCCTAAATAACTGAAATTATCTGTATTAAAAATCAGCATTTTTTGTTGTACGTGGAAAAGCTATCACATCTCTAATGTTAGACATGCCTGTCAAATACATAATAGCCCTTTCAAATCCTAGGCCATAGCCTGCATGTTTAGTACCACCATATTTTCTTAATTCCATATACCACCAATAATCCTCTTTATGGAGCCCCATCTCATTTATCCTTTTTTCTAATAGATCATACCTTTCTTCCCGCTGACTGCCGCCAATTATTTCACCAACTCCGGGGACCAATAAATCCATGGCAGCTACTGTCTTATTGTCATCATTCATCCTCATATAAAAGGCCTTGATCTCCTTGGGATAATCAGAAACAAAAACAGGCTTTTTAAAATATTTTTCTGTAAGATATCTTTCATGCTCTGTTTGCAGGTCATTACCCCACCTCACTGGATACTCAAAGCTCTCTTGAGCATTTTCGAGAATTTCTATAGCCTTTGTATATGACACATGTTCAAAGTTAGAGTTTACTACATTTTCTAATTTAGTGAACAACTCTTTATCAATAAACTTGTTGAAAAATTCCATTTCCTCTGGAGCATTTTCTAAGGCGAATTTTATTATGTATTTAATCATTTCTTCGGCTAGATCCATATTATCTCTCAAATCAGCAAAAGCAATCTCAGGCTCAATCATCCAAAACTCCGCAGCATGACGGGCAGTATTGGAATTTTCCGCTCGGAAGGTAGGTCCAAAAGTGTAGACATTTTTAAAAGCCATGCAATAAGTTTCTACATTAAGCTGACCGCTCACTGTAAGGTTTGTCTCTTTACCAAAAAAGTCCCTGGTAAAGTCAATGGCGCCTTGCTCATTGTGGGGAGGCTTATCAATATCAAAAGTAGTTACCCTAAACATTTCTCCTGCACCTTCAGCATCACTACCGGTAATTATTGGTGTATGGACGTACACAAATCCTTTTTCCTGAAAAAACTTATGGATTGCATAAGCAACTAAGGAGCGCACTCTAAATACTGCGGCAAATGTATTTGTCCGAGGTCTTAAATGGGCTATCGTCCGCAAGTATTCCAAGGAGTGCCTTTTCTTTTGTAGTGGGTAATCAGCATCACACGGCCCCACAACCTCTATTCTCTCTGCCTTTAATTCAAAAGCCTGGTTTGCTCCCGGCGACTCCACTAGAATACCTTCTACAGTAATAGCCGAGCTTATGTTAATCTTCGTTATTTCTAAAAAGTTAGTCAGGTCTTCTTCAAAGACAATCTGTAAATTTTTAAAAAATGTCCCATCATTTAATTCAATAAAGCCGAAAGCTTTAGAGGACCTAATGGTTCGTACCCAACCGGATACTTTTATCCTTTTCTGAATAAACTTCTCTGTTTCTCTATAAATTTCTTTAACAACTGCTTTTTGCATAAATATCCCCCTTTGTTTTAATGGCTGGTGGCTGGTAATAAGACTATTGACTTGGGCTATGGGCTATGGACTATTGACTATGGACTATCGACTATCGTCTATCGTCTATCGTCTATCGTCTGGTCCATGGTCGGTTTTTCTGTAGAACTGTAGAACTGTAGCACTGTAGCACAGACATACTGTATAGCCCATGAGCATTAATTACTACATTTTACCTCTTCTTTCCTGCAATAATATATAAAATTCCTAGTTGCTTTCATCTATTACCAGAAGCAGTACTGGTAGAGCTATAAAAATCATCATAGTTGCCGCTGCTACAATACCGGAATCATTAAAAAACAATGCTAAAAGGCACCCGACACCGGTACCTATAAAACCACTATAAAGAAATCTGTATTTTTTAAATATGATCTTTATTAGATAGGGCGGTTTATATAAGAGAGCTACTAATACGACTATGGATGTTAATAATGCCCTAGTCCAGACAGTATATTTTAGCAGTTTATAATTCATGGCTAATTTCCTGCCAAAAATTAATGCTAAGGATTGCCAGCCTCTAGTCTGTATGAGCTCTACAGTTTTGCTAATATGGCTAGGCGAAGTCTTAGGGCTTATGAAAAAAAATAGAACTAGTAAAGCTAAAAATATCCCTAAGACTATAAACAAGAGATGCCACCATCTGACTTTAACACCTAGGGCTAGTAAAAGGGTTACTGTAAAAGCACCAAATGCACTTATGGTTCCACCTACATTACTACCATAGTCCGGAGATAATATTAAATAAAATGCTGCCGAAAAAATTAAGGTAATTACTAGGTACTCCCTTTTTCCGGCTTTGTATTTATCCAGGATAGCCATCAAGCCTATTGTTAACGTACTTATTAGAACCCCCATGTATTCATTCCCTAAACCATAATAACGGGAACCACCGATAGGGTCATAGCTTAAGGAAGATACTTTCATTAAAGGTGCACCTTGAAATAAGTCAAGTAATATTGAAAAGGCGGTAATTAAAGAAATAAAAGCTATTGCACTTAACGTATCTCTAAAAACAAAAGTAATAAGGATTGTAAAAAAAATCATAAAAAGAATTAGCCAAAAATAGTTAGCTAACAGGCTGTTAGAGGAAAATAAAGAAAGTATTAATAAAATAAATGGTACTGCCAAACTAGCAAGAATAAATGGTCTGATTACATTAAGCCACCGCTTTTTGAAAAAAAATACCAGTAAAAAGCTTAGGGACACAATAATTTGAAGGCCAACAAAGGGTTTAATAATATATGCCCTTTGAACAAAGGTACTCTGGATCTGTTGGTTCATCTCATAAAGTTTTTGTATGCCTTCGAAAGAAGCTTTGCTTACTATTGGATAACCTATCATCAACTCAGGGACCTTCACTCCAAAAAAAGTCAGAATGGTTGGAGCTACATCAATATTAGCTATGATTCCTTCCCTGCGAGTTGTGGCTGAAAAAGCCAAACCAGTGTTTAGATGGGGTCCCGCCATAAAAAAGGGAGTAAGCAAATTCTTTTCATTATATCCGGCTTGAGAGGGGTAAGGGGTCACTACCAGTAATAAATCCTTTTGTAAATCAATTTCTTTTAATACCATACCAATAAAATTATCAGCTTCTGCTATGGCCTTTCTTCTTAATAACTCCTTCCGACCTTCTAATACAAAACTTTGGTAGTTATCTGCTCTGGTCGTATCTCCTAGTTGAATTATCAATAAGCCATCTTGGCTTGACCCCTTGTATTCTCCAAATGCTTCTAAAAGTTTATGATAATCAGTTTTCACCAAATAGGAGCTTTCTATATCTCTAATAGTAAACGACTGACCAATCTCACCTCTTTTTACCATGCCTAAAGAATCCATACCAACTAGGGCAGCTAATCGTCCCTTTTCCTTTGAGGTATCAGCATCACCTAGGAGGGTCACATTAATATCATTTTTTTTAAGGGTGTCTCCCAAAAGTCCCGGTATAATTTCATAGTCCTGTTTTTTATTTTCGGCAATTATGCTAGGAATATCCAATACCAACACACTGCCGTTTAATGGCTTTACCCCCGTAATGTTTTCATATATTATACCTGCTTTTTCTCCCTCTACAACTTCCGAAAAGCTATAAGCCTTACCGCCATCACTTGGAACAACTGCTCTAGTACCTGCTCCTATAGTAAGATAACCGTTTGCGGGATTATATCTAACTGCAGTTCTAATATTCATCAAGCCTTTAGTACCTATTTCGGCAAGTTTTTTTATATTAGGATATTCTCCACCATATATATCCTCGATGTTAATCCGGTCTAAAATGATTAGTATAGCTGACTTTGAGTTATCCTTCTTTGTATAAGTCTCCGCTGCCTGGGATTGAAAAGGACTTTCAGATAGCATTAAGATCAATACTATCAGCAAAATTATCCTTGTTACTCTGAAAAATCTCAACCTTAACCACTCCCCATAATACCTACTGTAATATTATAGGTGTTAAGAATAGATTTTATAACAGGAAAAGGAACGCACCCGAAATAGGAGGGCACTGAAAAAGTTAAGCAATATGGCAAATAACCAAGCTTGTCATCCTGAGCGATAGCGAAGGATCTTACGTAGTGAAGAATCTTAAGATCCTTCGGTCGTTCCTCCCTCAGGATGACACAGCAATCACCAGCAGCTTTCATAACAATTGACACGGAACTGGACTTTTTCAGTGGTCTCTAAAATAGGACAGGGGACACGCCTCGTATAAGATGCAGGAGGCAGGAGACAGGATACAGGAAAAAGTTCATGCCTCTTGCTTCTTGCGTCTTGCGTCTTGCCTCCTGAATGGGGAATGTCCCCAACAAAAAAATGCGACATGGGATGCTCCCTGTCGCATTTTTATATAAAAATTAATTTACAATTTTACCATCTCTGATTAATACGGTCCTCTTAACATGCTCTAAATTTTCTTTATTGTGGGTTACCATTAAAATGGTATGTCCATCTTCATTTAAGGCTTTAAATATTTCTATTATCTCCTGCCCTGTCTTAGTATCTAGACTGCCTGTCGGTTCGTCAGCTAGGATTATAGGGGGCTGGTTGACTATGGCCCTGGCTATGGCCACCCGCCCTTGCTCTCCTCCCGATAATTGATGGGGCAGCCGGTGCAGTTTACTTTCAAGCCCGATCTTAGCTAAAACTTTTCCTGCCATTTGCAACTTTTCCTTTTTACTAATTTGTGCCACCGTAAGAGGCAGCATTACATTTTCTACAGCTGTAAGATAAGGAAGTAACTGAAACTGCTGAAAAATAAACCCCAAGTATTCTCTGCGGAAATCAGCCTGTTTTTCATTTGCTAATTTAAAAACATCAATATCATCAACAATTAGATTACCCTCAGTGGGAGGATTGAGCACACCTAAAATACTTAACAAGGTGCTCTTGCCGGAACCGGAAGGACCCATAATAGCAATAAATTCACCTTGGTTTATTTTAAGTGTAACATTATCCAAAGCTTTTAGTTCACTAGTAATTTCATATTTTTTTGAAACATTATTTACAGAAATAAAAGTCATCGGTCAACCTCCAATCACAGATATCTAAGTGCGTCCTGCGGGTCTAGTTGGGCAGCTTTGACAGCTGGAAATAAGCTGGCTATTAAGCCAATAATTATTGCCATGGTTATCATGCTTATAAATAATCCAAGATTCCAGCTGATAAATAGCTCAGTTTCGATCAGAGGGGCTGCCCCTTTGGCAGCGAGTACTCCCAACACATAACCGAAAAATCCCCCTACCCCACAAGCTACAGCTGCTTCCAAAGTAATAATGTACATAATATCCTTTTTTCTAAACCCTATAGCTCTAAAAATACCGATTTCCTTAATTCGTTCATTAACAGCGCCTAGCATTGTTGTTACAACGATTAATCCCGCAATTGCAAGCACAATGACCGATACTAAAAAAGCAAAATTTTCATATCTGTCTATTACTTCTTTTCTAGATTCCATTACTTCTCTAACGGTTGTTACCTTAACATCTGGAATTAAACTTTTAAGAGAATTAATATCAGCATCTAATTGGGGAGTATTATTAAAAACTAATTCTACTATACTTAAACTTGTATCCCCGCTTAAGCTTTCTGCTAAAGCCAGGGGTGCCAAAATGATATTGTCCTCTTGATCTCCAGTTTCATCTAAGACTCCCGTGATAGTTAAATTCAAGTTATTGATAGTTAGAGTGTCACCTGGCCTTTTTGCCAATTGCTCTGCTAAGCTATTGCCTAATAAAACTTTATTTTCACCATCGGGCAAGCTCCCGCTATACTTTAACCAGGGTTTTAGCTTAAACTCACTATTAATATTGCCCCCTACCAAAAGATTAGGGTTTCCTTCAAAATACACCTCATGAACTTTTTTGGGTGCAATATACTTAATATTTAACTCCTCGACTCTAGCTTCTAATAAAGCCAATACATCCTTGGGAATCTTTTTTATATCATAGGCTACATCTTGAGCTACAGTTATTCCGCCATAGGTAAAAGAGGTTGTTTCCGACCGGGGAGCGAGCAAGACCCTGGTCCCTATTTCTTCTAAATCCTCAACCATTTTATTATTCATTGCCGTTGTTAAAGAAAACAAAGTAACTATAGTAGCAATACCAATTGTAATACCGGTAATAATAAACAGCACTTTCCCTTTCCGTCTTTTGAGGTTATTGATAACAATATCCCATATTCCCATTCTAATTCCCCCTAAATTACCCCCATGGAATCGGCAGGGTCCTGCTTAACAGCCCTAAAAACCGGTATTATGCTTGCAAAAATTCCAACTGTGATTGCCAATATCAGGGAAACTAATCCCAGCTTCCAATCCCATGTAATTAATACCTCCATTTGTGCAATTAGGGGAGCTAACCACTTAGCCAGAAGAGTTCCTAAAAGATATCCTGTTATGCCCCCAAATAAACTGACAACAATACCTTCAAAAATAATTACTATCGCTACATGAATTCTTTTAAAGCCCAAGGACCTTAAAATTCCGATTTCTTTTTTCCTGCCATTTATAGCAGCTAGAAAAGAATTGGTAACAATCAGAAATCCAATAAATAATACGATTATAGCTACGGTACGGGCTAATGCACTAAATTTATCAACAATGACTTTTCTGGCTTCTACCGCCTCTAGTACAGCAGTTACCTTGGCCTCAGGCAGCTTATTTGTAATCTGCATTACAATATCTTCGATTGGGCAGGTATAACACAAAGCACTGACTTCAATTAAGCTTAAGCTACCTTCTTTATTAAGCAAATTCTGGAGTAAAGGCAGGTTTAGATATAATGCTTCATCCTCCTCTGACCCCATTTCAGCTAAAATTCCGGAAACAACAAGCTCAGTATCTCCAAGGACAATTTTGGAACCAACCTTTTTATTTAATATACTGCTGGCATTGCTGCCTAAGATGACTTCATTATTAACGGCAGGCTGTTTACCCTCAAGCTTCCACCATTTTTTCATCATAAATTCGGCAGCAAAATCCACACCCACCGCCAGTGCCTTACCCCCATCTGTTTCTAGTGTTCCGAGAAGTTTAGGGGCCATGACCGCAATATTCTCCGAATTTTTGATACTCATGATTCTATCAAGAGCATCCTCGGAGAGTTCAACCATTTTTTGTGCTTCACCCTGAATAGTAACACCACTATAGTTCAAAAATAAGCTTTCCGAGTTAGGTACTATTATCATATTTGAGCCAATTTGGTCAAATTTATCACTAATTTCCTGCTCCATGGAAAAGGTGATAGTGTAGAGGGTAACGATAGTAGTCACCCCAATAATAATGCCCCAAAGCAGAAATATAACCTTATTTTTGTTACGCCATAGGTGTTTAAGTGATAGTTCAAAAAGCCCCATAAAATCACCTACTCAATCGAGTAGAACTGACCAGACCCGCTATAACCGAGGCTTTTTACCAGAATTCCGTCTTGGTAAATATCCGCCTGAATATGACAGCCGTAATCAGTTACAACCGCTTTTATATTATCGCCACCATAGTTTTGGACATAATATTTTACTGCCTCTTTCTTTATAACCTCTTGATCAGCTGTAACTGCTGAACTAGCATTGATCCCACACCCACTAGTACCTTGACCACAGGTTGTCGTATTCCTGTTTTGACTTTGTTGACCTGTGTTACAGCACCCTCCTCCTAAAGAAAATGGTGCTCTGTTACCTATAATATCAGCCCTTGCTGTAGGCTGCTGAAAAAACCAGACAGCACCAACAACTAAAGTTACTATTAAAAAAGCCCCCAACCAATCAGTTGTTTTCTTCCTTTTATTAACCTCATTCAATTGGCTTTTAATTTCCGTATGTTTATCCATTTTTTCCTCCTCAATTTTCATTCAGAAAATGGCGCTCAGGGTTCAGGGACCAGGGACCAGTGTAAAGTGCTGAGTCCTCAGTGACCGGTTGCCAGTGTAAAGTGCGTGACCGTGAGCGATAAAAGATACTTAATACTAATATGAGACCTTTGGGAGATTTTCTGTCATCGCGAGCGTAGCGTGGCGATCTCAAACCCGAGAGATTGCCATAGGCAAAGCCTTGCAATTATCACGGGTTGCACACACTACGTCCCGTCATCCTGAGCGGTAGCGAAGGATCTTATCTAGTGAGGAATTTTAAGATCCTTCGATCGTTCCTCCTCAGGATGACACCCATCAAATAATCTTAACCACGGCACCTTCGGGGCACACGGATATCCTATAATTTTCGGGGCACCCAGGAAGCTACTTCCAGTTCATCTAGTATTATCTTCGTACCTGACTGATCAATCTCATAGCTTAATGCCTCAGGCGGGTATTTTAAACAACCTCCCCAAGTTCCTTTTAGACCATCAAGGGTCCAGCGGGTACCACAGGCATTGCAAACCAATTCCTGCCCTTTAAGATGGAATCTAGTTCCCCTGCAAGGCTCACACATACTTACAGCAGCAATTACATTGCCGGTAGGTGTAATAAAAGCAGTAAGGGGAACAATTTTATCAGCTTTAATATATTCGGTATAAATAATGCTGCTCTCTTTAACTTTTTGTAAAGGGATAACTATTTTCCCGTCTTCGACACTATTCTCTAGCTCAGTCATTTGAATAGTTTTTCCCTCATAGCTTACTGCTCCAACATTATAAAGCTCAAGCTCAGCTTTACCTTCTTTTTGTAAAAAAAACGTAACACCAAAAGCAATACCAACTAATAAAACAGCTGCAACTATAAAAATCCCATTTTTTCCTTTCTTTACAGTCTTAAATTGCTGTTTTCTCTCCTGCGAATTCATATAAAACCCCTCCCGTCTACTAATCATTGTAGTAGTTTAGTTTAAAAAAAATTAGCAAATGAATGCTAAAATTATTAACGTTACCAAAATAATAAAACCATTTAAATACCGTACATAAATTCTATTAGCTGAAGTTTTACTATTATTAAAAATTAGGATATTTTCTACTCTATCTTTTAAAACACTTGTCCCGGCAAAAAAGCTGGGATAAGGGTTGACACTTGCCAATAGGTAATCAGAGAAAGTTGTCCGAGCCTTTATTTTATAAAGTTTTATTAACGTTAGAGCATAGTCGCTAGGATTGTTGTACAGCTCTAAAGCATCATTATCAGCCCTTTTTTCAATTTCTGCTAAATATCTATTAAATAGCCAGTACACTAAGGGGTTAAAAAACATAATATCCCTAAAGAAAACACTAAGCCAATTTTTCAAAAAGTCCTTTCTTTTAAGATGGCTAATTTCATGGGCTAAAACCATTAGTAATTCGTCCTCAGTTAAGGACTCTATTAAGCCCTGAGACAAAACAAGATAATGACTCCGAAAGCCAAACACAAAAGCCTTAATAGAAGTTTTAGGAATAATTATCAATTGAGGTATTTTAATATTACACTTATCACACAAAGTTTCCACTGAATTCATTACCGTAGGATAAATATTTTTGTCTACTATCGTATACCTCTTTATTAGAGTTCTTGCATACCAAGCACTTATTAAGGTTTTTAACAATACTAAAATTAAAATATGGACCAAGATGGGAATCAGATAATCCAAAAACCAATAGCCAATAGCACAAAGCCTACTTAAAAATGAATCATTGTGTAAAAGCTCAACAGTACATGGCTTTTTTATTACCCATATGTAGCCTATATATATTAATACAGGCAAAAAAAGAGTTAATAAATACAATTTAGCTTTATCTCCGGCTTGAGATACAAAGCCTAATTTTATGAATATTGTTATTAAAATGATCCCTAAAACACTGCCAGCAAAGGAGTAAATAATATAAGTATGGTTAATCATTATTTTCCTCCTGTATTTTGTACTGACGAATTAATTCCTCAAGCTTTTCAATCTGCCCAGAATCCTCTTTGCCAATTCTTTTCATAAAATGGGCAAAGGCTGCATCTGCATAATCCTCCATTAAACCATCAATTACATTACCCACCATCTTACCTGTAAATTCCTCTTTAGATAATATAGGGGAATAAAGGTAAGCATTTCCCTTAGATTCCTTTTTCAATATATTCTTATCAGCTAATCTGCCCATAATAGTCATTACAGTTGTATATGCTATTTCCCTTTCAAGTACCAGCAGTTCATAAACTTCTCTGACTGAAACCTTATCCTTATGCCAAATTATCTCCATAATATCTGCCTCTAAATGACCCAAAACCTTAGCAATTCCATGGGAAAAAGGCTTAAAATCAGAAAAAAGCTTTTTAATCGTCATCTTTTTTCACCTCCCCACAGCACTTTCAAAACAATTATACTAAATATGGATACTACATACAATAGTAGCTATTACTGTTTTCGTAGCATAGAAAACATAAAACCAAGAGATAGAAAATCTCTCGGTTTTATAGTAGCAAAATTTATCTTGTTACTGTCCTTCCAAAACCCATTCCTTGACCCATTTGGCCCATTCCTCTACCAAAGCCGCCACCTTGGCCTCCACCAAAGCCGCCACCTTGGCCTCCACCAAACTTCATACCACCACCAAATTGTTGACCTAATCTTTCTTGATTAGTTCCAGGGGTTCCTGTGCACGAGGCTATTCTTTCATCCATAGCCTTTTTCAATGCTTCGCCATTTTCCGCTGAAATAATACCAGCTTTAACTCTTTCATCAATTATGGCTTTTTTGTACTCCTGCATCTGACTTCTGAACTCATCCAGCTGTCCGTTATCTTCAGCAATCTGTCCAAAGGTTTTACCTTGGCTCCGTTCAGTATAAATCTCCGCTTCGGACTTACCAGTTAGACCGGAAACAATCTCACCAGGATTTGCATAGCTTGCTGCAAAAGCAACAGTTGAAAGTACAAGAGTTAGTACAGCGACGGCAATTAAGACAAGAGTTTTCTTCTTCACAAGACATTCCTCCTTTAAATTTTTTATTTATTTTTTCTTGCTGTGGTTTTATTATAACCGGGTAATATTTATATAGTTTCTAGAAGATGTCAAGATATTGTTAAGATTATAAGGAAAAACCTGTTTCGCAGGTTTTTGTGATACAGTGCTACAGTGCTACAGTGCTACAGAAAAATTCCTAGGTTAAGGTTTCGCTTCGCTAGGCTAAGGTGAGAAATAATCCAAACATCAAAACACCTGCTTAACCTTAACCTGTCCCTTTAGGGACTATCTGGACACTGGGCACTGGACACTGGTCACTGAGCAACTGAGCAACTGAGCACGAATCTCACCCTTTCATTTTTCCACTGCTCATTGAGATTTGTAATTTATTTCAATTAAAAACTAATTCTATAGCATGTATTTTCATGCTAAAATTAAAAATGTGAGTAATTTCGACATAGAAATATGAATTTATACATAAGGGTGTGGCATATGACAAAAAAAATTACTATTTTTACTGTTCTTACTATTTTTGCCGTAGTTATTAGTGTGTTAGCACTTCCCGGATTGCGTAGTATTGCAGACTCTCGTAACAAAGAAACTGCATATGAGTTTAGTGTAGATGGTGAAAAGTGGTTTATTGTTTCCGATAAAGAAAAATTAGATGATTTATTGCAAGAATATAAGGAAGAATACTTACAAAATATAGATAAAAATGCACTTGTTAAAAGGCTGGACTTGCAGTCAAAAACTGAGATAATTTCAGTAGAGGTAAAGCCGGAAGAAATAAATTCTTGGGAAGAGGTTAAGACAAAAATTTATGCTAAAGAAAATCAAGCCACAATAATTGAAGTCCAAAAAGGCGATAATCTCTGGAATATTGCCAAAGCAAATGAGATTAGTATAGAAGAACTTGAAGGGTTAAATCCTGAGATAAACCCAGAGAAAATTTACCCCGGTGATAAACTGGTAGTTAAGCCCTTTAAACCTGTATTAGATGTAATAATAGAACTGGAAAATACGGTAGTTCAGTCTATTCCCTTTAAAGTTACTCAGGAGAAAGATAACGGCATGTATCGAAATCAGAAAAAAACAATTAAAGAAGGTACCGAAGGGGAAAAAGAAGTAACATACAGCATTATTCTTACTAATGGTTATCAAGCCTCTTTAGATATAATAGATGAGAAAATATTAAAAGAACCAGTAAATGCAGTTGTTAAAATAGGAACAAAAACTACCGTTTCTCGGGGAGGCAGCGTAAACTACGGAGTTGTCCAGGGTAAAAGAATTTCTAGTTCTTTTGGGTCTCGGATTCACCCCATTACCGGAAAAAGAAGCTACCATGATGGAGTGGATATTGCTGCTACCCATGGCAATGGGGTCTACGCCTATAGTAATGGACGGGTTGTTTCGGCTGGTTATAACGGAGGTTATGGGAATAACATCGTAGTTGATCATGGAAATGGTTTAAAAACGAGGTATGCCCACCTTTCAGTAATTAGTGTCAAAGCAGGACAAAAGGTAGAAACCGGCCAAAGAATTGGATCAGTGGGGTCAACAGGTACCAGTACAGGTTCCCATCTCCATTTTGAAGTAATTAAAAATAAGAAAACAGTAAATCCTTTGAATTATATATAGAAAAACGGCTATGCCGTTTTTAGGTTTCACTTCGTTAGGTTAAGGTTTCGCTACACTTTGTTCCGCTAGGTTAAGTTAACCATACGTTAAAAAAATCGCCGTACTTGGCGATTTTTTACTTACTTTTTATTGTAAGAGAAATATCCATGTGCCCTAGATGGATCCGTGGTTAGCTTTAAAAATGTTTCTCTGGTCACTGGGCACTGAATACAGAGCACGTATTACTTTAAACCATTAAACATTTCCAGCTGCCTATCAACAGCTACATTAGGGACATCTTCCCAGTCTATTCTAATTATTTTTCCTAAATTATTAAGCTTTTTCTCAGCGTCCTTCATATTTTTTGCTGTGACAGTTTTTCTAACTAATCTCTGCGCTTTATTTTTATCATAGTAATCAACTATAGCTGTATATGAATACACTTTTTTCACCTGCAATCAATTCACTGGATTTATTTTTCTGTATATACTTCGCTTTAATTCTACAAAATCCTACCATAAAAAGCTTTTTGGTTTACTTTACTATTGAATTTAATAGTGAACTTAGTTTATAGTAAAAAAGCTAATAATGATGATATATCTAGGAGGTAATATTATGGACGTACTTGATCTTGTTATAAAACACCAGGTCCTCAACCAGTTCTGGCTAACTTTACTTTTAGTCATTCCCATGGTTTTAATTGCCAGGACAGTTGTGGCTGGAACAAGGTATTCACCTATTTTAATTATTGTTGTCTTTGGATTAGCAATGGGCTATGTATTAGTCAGAAGTGGCGTAGCCACCCCAGGACTAGCAGAATTCCCAATTGTGGATTTGATAAGTAAAGTTACCTTAGTAGCTTTAATTGTTTCTTTTTTCGTAGGTGGTCAAGAGTTAAGGAAGATTTCAGCGGGTAAAAAGCTTGATAGTGACGACTTTGTGATCCCTTCAACCGCAGAGGTTGTTTTAGGCACTAACAGCACTCAGATGTTTTTCTTAATTCGCACCTATTTCCTATTATTGGGAATAGAAGGTATTAGTCGAGTAATCCTAGGAACCGGAGCAGCCGAAAGCTTAGCTAAGTACTACATTCTGATTGCTTATCTTGGTTTAGTGGGCTCCATAATCCTCATTGACCCCAAAGCAACTGTGAAAAATAAACCGCTATATATTAGAAAAGGCGTTTATGAAATAACAGCAATTATAATTATTTTATTTTTTTCCTACCATATTGCTCTTTGGGTTAAACCCCTAATTGCTTTGCCACAAATATTTTTCGCCATGATTCTTTCTGCTTCACTAGGTGCAATTTTGTATAAATGGAGTGCAGGACCTAGTGTCAGGGCTCTCTTATTTGCAGGTATTCCTGTGGTACTAGCTGCCAACTTTATGGTTGGAGGCTCACGAATTGCAGAAGCATTTAAATTAACTGGGATGAATGCAGTGTTGTCATATGGTTTTTTTGGCCAATTATTCTGGATGTTTGGCGGACTTACTCTTTTAATATTACTAGGATCAGCAAACCACGTGCGGAATCTAGCACCAGGTATGGCCGGTGCTTTATCCCATTCAGGGTTAACCGGTGCCTGTACTGCCGGGGACTTAGGTGAAAAAGCTGCTAGCCGTGCTCCCATCATGATAAATATTCCCTTTTTTGGGCATGTCTTTGTCTTTTCTATTTTAGCTGTCAGTGCACAAAGGGGAACCTTGGTAGTCAGTTGGGCACTTATGATAGCGGTAATTGGTCTTATATTAACCATTATCTCCCTACGAACTTTAAGAAAGGCCAAAGGTGATGATGCTCTGGAAGTAAAGGGATTGATGCAGTTTTCCATGGGTTGGCAGTTAACTGCAGTATTTGCCGGGCTCCTATTGATAAATTTTAGTGATATGTCTATTGGTTATGCAGTAATGTCCCAAAGCTCCGCCCTCTCCCATTTCGGTCTTTTTGCTGCTATCCAGGGTGGAATGTTCGGTGCTACTGAAGCAAACCTAATTCCCTTTATTTTTGCTATGCCTTTCTTAGTACATCCTTTAGTCTTTGGTATGTTTGGAAAAGCTATGGAGAATGAAGGGAAAATGCCTGTTAAGGTAGTTTATACCTTGGCTTTAATTGGACTGATTGGTGTTATCTACGCTATCTTTTTTACCAGTTAACAAAACCAGAAACGTAAAAACCAAGGTATTGATACTAAAATACCTTGGTTTTTTTATAGATATTATAATATCCTAAATAATTTCTGCATCAATAATCTGTTCAAGATGCAAGAACACAATCTTATCTAAGCCGGCAATAATTTTTATCTTCCTTTCACTAGAAATATACTTCTTTATTACTCCTTCAATAAACCTAAAGTGATTTTCTTGATATACCTTAAATCTTATCTGTCTGCCCCCGTTGATAGCTAAAAGCAGGACAGCATTAATTTCCTCACATTTATCTGGGTCTAAAATAGGCTTTTTTACATTTCCCTGTTCTTGATACATTTTCTCCAGCAGCTTTTTATGCTCAGGCAGCATCATTGCTGACCACTTTTTTGCCCCTCTATCTTTCATAGCGCTTTATGCCCCCCTATCTTTTGCGCCCTATCGGGCATAACTCCACCAGAGGTATAGCTCTGGGCTCTCAAAAGTGAAGTGCTGCCATACTTAGCCCGCACCTCATCTACTACAAATCCAAGCCTATGGTTTTTAACCTTATCCTCGAAAAGATTAAGCTGCACAGCCTTATCAAGTGATAAATTAGTCAAAGATAGGTGGACCTGCCTTACTATCCTTCCTTGATAATGTTTGTTTAAGAGCATTAAACAAACATCATATATTTCCATAGTAATGTTACTGGGTTCCTTTCTTGTAAAAGAACGAAAAAAGCCACCTTCCTTTTCATAATGACTGTATCTTAGGCCCAAACCTACTGTTCTGCCAACCATTTTTGCTTCTCGAGCTCTGCGGGCCACCTCTTCACAGAGCTCTAAAATGACAGTCTTAATTTCCTCTAGCTTCTTATAATCTCGCAATAAGGTTATCCCATGGCCAAAGCCTTTTTGATTATTAGTGGGATGATAGCCGGTAACCGGGGATAAATCCACACCCCAAGCATGCCGGTAAAGCTGCTCACCCATAATTCCAAAACGTTTTTTTAACTGTTCTAAGGGATATTGGGCTAAATGGCCCATAGTCAAAATACCCATTTGGTTTAAGTTGACCTTCATCCGGCGGCCAATACCCCATACCTTCTCTACTGTCTCTGGCCAAAGCTTCTCTTTTACATCTTCATACCGACATTCAGCAATACCTGTTTTTTTAGCTTCTATATCCAAGATAACCTTAGATAAAAACTTATTAGGCCCAATTCCTACACAAGAAGGCAAGCCAAACCTATTCCAGATAGCTTCCCTAATTTTTTTTGCGATTTCCCATTTGCTGCCGAAAAGCCTTTCAGTACCGTCAACACAAATCCAAAATTCATCCACACTATAAGTGTGGATTGCTTCTAAAGGAACAAACTCATTTAATACCTGGCTTATTTGTAAAGATTGATGTAGGTATAGGGCCATCCTAGCCTCTACTATGTAAACTTTCGGGTGAGTAGGTATCTCGAAAAGTCTACTACCCGTCTTAATACCATAATCGCTTTTCATTTTAGGACTAGATGCCAAAACAATGCTTCCACTGTACTTCCCATCTCCTATTACCGCAAGATAAGTGGTTAACGGGTTTAATGCATGAAAAACACACTCACAGCTGGCATAAAAGCTTTTCATATCAATACATAAAACATCATGTTTAGGTAATGCAGCATAATTAAGCATAATATCAACCTTCCATTAAAACTAATGTGTATTTTATTATACCCAAACATTTGTTCGCAATCAATTGTTAGTTTTTCCCAAGTTAATTATTGATGATTTGTCATCCTGAGGGAGGAACGACCGAAGGATCTTAAGATTTCTTCACTACGTAAGATCCTTCGCTATCGCTCAGGATGACAGGTACGTGGCCCAATAATTAAAAGCCACCCTCTTCAGGTGGCCTCTCAAAAAATTTACATTTGCATATTAGGATTTCTCATTGAGGTACTCATAACATTAGCTCCGGTAGCAGGACTATATGAGCTAGCCATAGTGTTAGTTGTCATTTCTTTCATGGTGGGCACTTGATAAAATCCCTTTTGATTCATATATTGCCATACTTCATAAGCCTGTTCGGCACAATTAATTGCACCCTGTTGAATCATATGCCTTAAATTAGGATCAGCACATTCTAACGTTGCCAGCATTTTAAAAGCGGCACCAACTTTATGAATTCCAAGTACTCCACTGGCAATATCACTATCATTTAATTGATAAGGTGACATATTAGGACTTTGTACTTGGGGGTTATCCAAGCCATAAGTAGGCTGGGAGTTTTGCATTGATTGTGACCGATAGGGCGAACCCATACTAATCCCTTTTTGATTAACAGCCTGTACTAAATTATTATACTCCTGAATCATAAATTGAAGCTGATGGTCCATCATGGATGCAAGATGCTGATCTTGAACATGGGGACGATAGAGCTGGCACTGATTAATAGCATTAATTGCACTTGATAAAACCTCATGGACCTCCATAACTTCATGGGCACCAAATTGAGCAGTCATAAAATATTCCTCCTTTTAAAATTTTGAGTTGTTAAACCCAAAACTAATTTTCCCTATTTTTAAAAAAATATTAATAAAATTTTTATCTTTACACATAATAAAATAAATAGGGAGGTGCAGAAAAATGTTTATGCATGATAAAAAACTATTACAGGATGTAAAGGTAGAGAAACCCAATCCTCAGTATGCTGTTTTATTACAGGAGCAGTTAGGTGGTCCTAATGGTGAGCTAAAGGCAGGGCTCCAGTATATTTCCCAGAGCTTTCGAATCAAGGACAAAGCTATCAAGGATCTTTTTTTAGACATAGGCTCCGAAGAATTCAGCCATATGGAAATGGTAGCTCAGACGATTAATCTGTTAAACGGCCATGATGTTGATGCTAGCAAAGTACCGGCTGGGGAAATTGAAACCCATACATTAGGCGGATTATCCCCCATGCTGGTTAACTCCTCAGGTGCACCCTGGACAGCTAATTATGTAAATGTCACCGGTGACCTGCCAGCGGATTTATTATCCAACATTGCCGCCGAACAGAGGGCTAAAGTAGTCTATGAATATCTGCACAGACAAATTAATGATAAATATGTGCGGCAGACCATTGATTTCTTATTAAATAGAGAAGAGGCTCATAACGCCCTATTTAGAGAGGCCCTAAATCAAGTACAAAATCAAGGTTCAAACAAGGATTTTGGTATAACTGAAGATTCTAAGCTTTATTTCGACCTCTCTACACCAGGTCAGAACTTTAGACCACCTCAACCGACACCACCTAGTTTTAATAACCCCAGACAGCAGTAAAAAGGGTCTTTGACCCTTTTTAGGTTTCACTTCGTTAGGTTAAGGTTCCGCTCCACTTTGTTTCGCTAGGTTAAGTACAATAGGCTTCGCCGAACCTACAGTGCTACAGTGCTACAGAAAAAACTAAGATTAGGTTTTAAAAAAACGAGGCATTTTCATCAAAATGACCTGTTTTTTTTTAATTAATTTCTTTAATTAAATTGACTGTTTCTATAGCTGTAACGGCTGCTTCGAAGCCTTTGTTACCTGCTTTGGTTCCTGCCCGCTCTATGGCCTGCTCAATTGAATCTGTCGTCAAAACACCGAAAATGACTGGTTTTCCTGACTTTAAACCTACCTGAGCTACACCCTTAGTAACCTCGGCGCTGACATAATCAAAATGAGGCGTTGCTCCTCTGATTACCGCGCCTAAGCAGATTACTGCATCGTAATTCTTTTCCACCATTTTCTGAGCTATCAAAGGTATTTCAAAAGCACCGGGCACCCAAGCCACTTCTATCTCCTCTGGGTTGATACCATGCCTTTCTAAAGCATCTAATGCCCCCCCTAATAATTTACTTGTTATAAACTCGTTAAAACGAGCTACAACAATTCCCATTTTTAATCCTTCTGCTAACAATTTTCCCTGATAAGTCTTATTCATTTTTATTCCTCCTTAATAGGTATGGGGACACACCTGCTAAAGCTTGGGTATTCCATTAAGTCAGGAATGTCCCCGATTGTATGGAATCTACACTCTTTCACTGTTTCACTCTTTCACTCTTTCACTAAAATTAATTTGTGTCCTAATTTTTCTTTTTTCGTTAAGAGATATCTTTCATTACTACAAACTGAATCAATCTCCAAAGGAACTCTTTCCACTACTTTTAAACCATAACCTTCTAAGCCAGCGATTTTCCTGGGATTATTGGTCATTAATTTTATGTTTTTTATACCTAAATCAGCTAGCATCTGAGCACCAATGCCATAATCCCGCAAGTCTGCAGGAAAGCCTAATAGTTCATTGGCTTCAACGGTATCCTTACCTTCATCCTGCAATCGATATGCCCTCATCTTATTTAAAAGACCTATTCCTCTGCCCTCTTGCCGCATATATAGGAGGACACCTTTTCCTGCTTTTTCAATGGTCTGTAAAGCGGTTGCTAATTGTTCACCACAGTCACACCGTATTGAACCTAAAGAATCACCGGTTAAACACTCGGAATGAACCCGGACCAATACGGGCTCTTCTCCATCTACCTGACCCTTAATAAGAGCTAAATGGCCATCTCCTGTTAATACCTCTTGGTAAGCATGAAGTTTAAACTCACCATATTTTGTGGGCATATTTACAATTTCAATTTTCTTTATCAGCTTTTCGTATTGTCGCCGATATTTTATTAAATCGGCAATAGTTATTATTTTTAAGTGATGCTTTTTAGCAAATTCCATTAACTCCGGGACCCTGGCCATAGTGCCGTCATCAGACATAATTTCACAGATTACACCGGATGGATAGCAGTCTGCAAGTCTGGCCAAGTCAACAGAAGCTTCAGTATGTCCAGCCCTTTTTAAGACACCACCTTCCCGGTAGCGCAGAGGAAAGATATGCCCCGGTTTTCTCATATCACCCGGTTGAGTTTTAGTGTCTAAGGCCTTCTTAATAGTTAAAGCCCGTTCATAAGCAGAAATCCCCGTAGTTGTTTCTACTGAATCAATAGATACCGTAAAGGCAGTCCCCAAATTATCAGTATTGTTTTTAACCATAGAATATATTTCCAGCTCATCTAGCCGCTCTCCTATAATAGGCTGGCAGATTAAACCTTTGCCATAAGAGGCCATAAAGTTAACTGCCTCAGGCGTCACCTTATCTGCGGCCATCACCAAGTCACCTTCATTTTCTCGATCTTCATCATCTACTACTATAATCATTTTCCCGCTTTTAATATCTTCCAAAGCTTCTTCAATTGTGTTAAACTTTAGCTCATTTGTCATTTATCCTCACCCTTTTAGTCATTATAGAAAACCATTTGCCGCTAAAAATTCTACGGAAATATCTTTACCCTTATCCTTAACTATTTTCTTATTTATAAAACTCTCTACATACCTTGCTAGCATATCTACCTCTAAATTAACTATTTCCCCTACATTTTTTATACCTAACGTAGTCAACGACATAGTATGGGGAATTATTGATACAGTAAAATCTTTACTATCAACATCCACAACAGTAAGACTAATACCATCTATAGCAACAGATCCTTTATTAATGAGATAATGCAAAATAGTTTCCGGGGCCTCAATTCGAATTACTATTGCTATATCGTGCCGTCTTTTCTCTACTATCCTGCCAACTCCATCAACATGGCCGCTTACTAAATGCCCCCCTAACCTATCATTCATTCTTAGAGCCCTTTCCAGATTGACCTTGTCACCAATTTTTAATTCCAGTAAATTAGTCTTCTTTAAGGTTTCCGCCATTACTTGAGCTTGAAAATCATCTTTGTTAAAATCTACAACTGTCAGACAAACCCCATTGACAGCTACACTGTCCCCAAGCTTTATATCCTCCCCGATAATTCCTCCAGCTATTTTTATTCGCGAAGAATCAGGCCCATTATATACTGCTTTTATAATACCCAATTCTTCAACAAGTCCTGTAAACAAATAATCACCACCTCTCGCTAAGAACAATAGTGCAGTGCTACAGTTCTACAGTTCTACAGTTCTACAGTGCTACAGAACAAATGAGTAGGTTAAGGTTAAGAAGAACCTACAAAGATAAAACATGCAATGATTGTGTCAGACGCACAATATTCACCCGCAAGTATTGTCAGACGAAGCATCTTATCCCGTTAGTAGTTTTCCGACGCAAAAGCTATCCTAATAGAATTGTCAATTCTGGGCACTGGTCACTGAGCACTGAGCACGGGTTTTTCTCACTCTTCCACTGTTTCACTATAATATGGGTATGCTGTAACTAAAATATCCTCACCTATTTTTCTGATAGCTACATCCTTTAGCTTTAATGCATCCTCCAGTCGGGCAGGGCCTAAACCCCCTGCAAAACCGGGAGCAGACGATCCCCTTATAATTAAAGGGGCATAAAATAGGTAAAACTTGTCTATCAGCTTTTCTTCTATAAGACTCCCACTCAAGGTTGCACCACCTTCTACTAGAATACTGGTTATTTCCCTGTCGCCTAGAATTTTAATAAGTTGTTTTAAATCTACCCTATCCCCACTATTCACTTCTAAGATTTCCGCCTTAGAAACCAACCTCTGATATTTTTCCCGAGGAGCATCTTTGGTTGTAGCTATTATCGTGGGTGCTGTGGATTTTAAATTAAGGACCTTAGCCTCCGGTGAAATTGATAATTTACTATCAACTATTATCCTTATGGGATCCTTCCCATTTTCTAGGCGGCAGGTAAGCTGAGGATCATCAACTAAAACTGTACCACTGCCGACCATAATAGCGTCGTACATATTTCTTAGCTTATGACCGAAATTTCTAGCCTTCTCACCGGTAATCCACTGTGAATGCCCTTCTCGAGTAGCAATTTTTCCATCCAGGGATGATGCTGATTTCAATACTACATAAGGTAACTTGGTGATTATATATTTAAAAAAGACTTCGTTTAACCTTCTCGCCTCCTGCTCCTTAATCCCTGTCACTACATTTAAGCCCATATTCCTTAGCCTCATAATTCCTTGTCCAGCAACTAAAGGGTTAGGGTCCAAGACAGCCACATAGACATTTTTTAGCTTAGCTGCAATTATTGCCTCAGTACAGGGCGGAGTTCGTCCAAAATGATTACAGGGTTCTAATGTCACGTAAAGGTCTGCATCTTGAGCCTTTTCTCCAGCCTCTAATAAAGCAATCCTTTCGGCATGGGGTGTCCCCGCCTTTTTATGATAACCCTGTCCAATAATTTTATTATCCTTTACTATCACCGCACCAACTAAAGGGTTTGGGCTTGTCCTTCCCGCTGCTTTTTGGGCTAATTCCAAAGCTAACTCCATATACTTTTCATCCATGGTTGACCTCCTGATATTAGTGACTGGTGACTGGTGACTAGTTATAGGCAATTTTGCGGGTTTCGTGCCCAGTGACCAGTGTCCAGTGCCCAGAAAAATCATTTTAATAACTACGTCCTTTTATACATTCACTTATTTCTTTCTTTTCTCCCCTGTCATCGCGAGCGTAGTGTGGCGGTCTCCTACCCAAGAGATTGCCACAGGCGTTACACTCACCACGATATACGTAATCATACCAGTCATCCTGAGCGATAGCGAAGGATCTTACGCAGTGAAGAATCTTAAGATCCTTCGGTCGTTCCTCCCTCAGGATGACACAGCAACAATCAGTAGAGAAATGACAAGATATTATACTATTTTTTCATATTTTGTTGGTGAGCTTGCATCATGTATGTCTATCGACTATCTTCTATGGACTAAAAAAAGGCTCCTGAAGAATAGTTTCTTCAGGAGCTTAAATGTACATAAGTAAAGACATTTATCCCATTAGAATATAGTGGAATAAAAATCCGTCTTCTCCCATCCAGACTATACTGTCGGCACTGGAATCACACCAGTTCATGCCAAAAAAATGGCTCGCGGGCTATACCGCCGGTCAGGAATTGAAAGCCTTAGCTTTCTCACCATGCCCCGAAGAAAAATATTAAGTTAGAATTAAAAAAACATATCTTAGCCACAGATAAACACAGATCTCGACTATAGACTATCGACCATTGACCATTAACCATATACACATATAATACCCTAAGAAAAGGATCAATTCAAGTTTTCAATTCTACATTCTACATTCTACATTCTACATTCTACATTCTAAATTTATTTTCTAGTTTAGCTAATGAGCTGACTGTACTTATTAAAAAAAGTCTTATAAGCCAGCTGGACGAAGATAAAGACAGTTAAGGATACACAGCCCACTATTCCTAGCATAATAGCTATTTGATATTCAATGGCAATTAAGGGGGAAATTCCTGATAAAATCTGTCCTGTCATCATTCCAGGCAGGAAAACTATACCCATTCCAACCATAGAATTTAATGTTGGTAAAATAGCTGCATCAAAGGAATTGTTAACTATATCCTTACAGGCCATCTGGGGAGTAGCCCCTAGCATTAGAGCTCCCTCTAGCAGGTGTTTTTTAGAATACATTCCGTCAACCAGACGATCTACGCCGAGGGCAATACCTGTCATGGAATTACCAATCATCATCCCTGCTATTGTTATAAAGTATCGGGGCTCATACCAAGGCGACAGTCCTAAAACAACCAGAACAAAATAAAACTGTCCTATTAGGGTACCGGTTACCAGTGATAAGGCAATAACCTTTTTCAAATCAACGGAAAGGTCCCTTTTTACTCTTTGGAAAATATTTATTATGGCGAATATCTCCATAACAATTATTATTACTACCGTATATATTACATGACTATTTTCAAAAACATAGGCAAGGAGATAGCCTACTAATACTAGTTGGAGAGTCATCCGAATGCTACCTACTAATATTTCTTTTTCCCTGGGAATTCCCTTAATTTTAACTATGATAAAAAGTATTAATACAAATATATAAGCTGATATTAACTGGATTAGGGTCAGGTCAATAATATTTTCCATTTTTTATAACTCCTTTGCTGATAAAACCAAACCATTTTTAAGTTCAATCAAATAATCACCATATTTTCGGGCAATTTTCTTGGCATGGGTAATCATCACAAGGGTTTTTTTATTTTTCCTGACATCTTTAACCATGCTCTCAATTACTAACTCCTCAGTTTCTTCATCCATAGCAGAAGAGGGCTCATCTAATAAAAAAACCTCAGGATTCATCAATAATACCCGCCCTAAGGCCAAGCGCTGCTTTTCTCCGCCTGATAATTGCTCTGCAAGATTTGCAAGGGGTTTTCTCAGATTAACCTGTTCTAATACTTCTTGTAACTTTTCATCATCAACTAGGGGCTTTTCGGCAAATTTTAAACCTATTAATAAATTATCCTTTACTGTTCCCGAAAATATGGCAGGATCTTGAGCCAGCATTATAACCTTACGCCTTAATTCAACCGGATCTATATTATATATAGAATGACTTTTATAGAGGATATCCCCCTCATCACAAGAGATCAAGTTATTTAACAACTTTAATAAGGTTGTTTTCCCGCTGCCGCTTTCTCCCACAATGCAGGTAATCTTTTCTTGGGGTATATCTAATTTTTTTATATTTAAAATGTTTTTATATTTTACATTTTCTAAGGAAAACACAGCCAGCCTCCTACATCTCTTCTTCAATTAATGATAATAATACCACATAATTGCGAAAAAAAGATACCTGAATCAGGTATCTCTAACCGTGTATTAAGGCTGGCAGGCATTTAACGCAAACTCTTTCTTCTTTACCATCTACTTCAATTTTTACTAGCGGTCTATCTTTACTACCTGCTTCACAGTTCATACATTTACCTTCAGACATAATAAAGTCTCCTTTCCAACTTGGAAATCTATAACCTTATCATTTGCGTAATGCTTAAAAATTATTTATTCTAAACTCTCTACATCCACTTTTGTATCATAGAAAGTACTACCTTGAGCCTGGTCAGTTAACCGTTGGGAGGTTAAAGCATTAACTGACCTGTCCCCGGGGCAGTCCCTAAGCCAAAAGACTCCTTCAGATACTACTATACCGGCAGGAACTTGAGGAGTTATTTTTAAAATAAAAGCTACCTTTCCCCGTTCATTAAAAGCTGACACCTTTTCGCCATCAGAAAATCCTTTTACCCCAGCATCCTCCGGATGCATCAGCAAATACATATTTTCCTTTTTCTCCACTAACTCCTTTTGTTCGTTAAAGGATGAGTTTAAGGAGTAGATACTAGGGGAATTAACAAACCAGTATTGAGCATTATCACCATGGGGTTTGAGATATTTAGGTAATGGCTCTTCCTCCTTGTTATTAAAGATTACAATTTTACCGGAAGGTGTCTTAAACTTAGTCTTATAGTTCTCCGGCAGCGGCAGCTCAACAGGATATCCTGCCGACAGTTTCTCTAAATCCACTTGGGCAAGCCAAGGTGTTGGTGATTCTAGAAGTTGTTTTATCATATCACCTGCGGTCTGATTAAAATAAGGCTCATCAAAATTTTGAGCCTGGGCTAGTAACGCAAATACTTCCCAGTTAGATTTGGCCTCCCCTAATGCTTCAATAACAGCATCCGCCTTTTGCACACAATAATGACCATATGAGCGATAGATATCAGGCTGCTCCAATGATGTAGTAGCTGGAAGTATAAGATCGGCATAAATTGCTGTATCTGTCATAAATCTTTCATGGACAACGGTAAATAAATCTTTCCGCATGAGCCCTTTAATCACCATATTTTGATCAGGTGTTACCGCTACGGGATTGGACTGATAAACATAAAGACTCATCACAGGCGGGGCTACAGTTTTATTCAAGGCATCCCCTAACTGGTTCATATTGATTTTTCTAGTTGTTTCTTTCGAGAAATCTTCTCTAGTAACTTTCCTGGTATCTAAAGCGGAGGAAGTAGAAAGATTGGCCAAAAGCCCGCCACCCGGCTTAGCCCAGGCACCGACTAAAGCCGGCAAACAGGTGATAGAACGAACTGTCATCGCACCATTACAGTAACGGGATAGACCACTTCCTAAGCTGATAAAGGGCGCCTTTGACTTAGCATAAAGGTGAGCCATTTCTTCAATTAAGCTACTTTTTAATCCTGTAAGCTCACTCACCTTTTCTGGGGTATATTCCTCTAGTCTTTCTTGAAATTCAGTAAAACCTTGCACATGCTCATTAATAAACTGCTCATCAATTAATCCATCTCGAACTATCACGTGCATCATACCTAAGGCTAAAGCCCCGTCACTACCCGGCTTCACGAGCATAACCCGATCGCTAACCTTTGCTGTAGGAGTTTCATAAGTTTCAATTAACCACACTTTTGCTCCCTTTTTCTTTGCAACCCGAACATTTTGAAGGAAATGAATATTTGTTGCCATAGCATTTGTTCCCCAAAGGATAATCAGATCACTATGTAAGACTTGGTCAGGATGGGGGGCCAGTGTAGAGCCCATTACAGCAGCCCAGCCATAGCCTTTAGCTGAAGCACAAATAGTCCTCTCAAGACGGGAAGCCCCCAGACGGTTGAAAAAAGCTTCACCACAGTTGCGCTGAACAATTCCCATAGTTCCGGCATAGGAATACGGGAGAATAGCTTCAGCACCATATTCTGAAATAATGTGCTGCCACCGTTCGTTTATGATTTGGATAGCCTCATCCCAGGTTATCGGCTCAAAGTTATCGCTTCCCTTAGGGCCTTTTTGCAATAATGGGCGTGTTAGCCTTTCTGGGGAATACACAGTTTTTTCATAATGAACCATTTTCGGGCATAAAGTACCCCGGGTATAGGGATGGTCTGGGTCTCCTTTAACCTTAATCACTTTTTTGTTAACTACTTCTATTAGAAGACCGCAGGTATCGGGGCAATCATAGGGACAAACTGACCTTTTAATTTCCATATTCACCTTATTTCCCCCTAACATAATTTTAGTAAGCCAGACAAATATAATTCTCTCAAGGAATTTTTTAATTGTTTATAGGTTTCCTGACCAGGGTTTTTATTACCATATTTATAAGCAACATAGCAATCAGTAATTACTTTAAGATTAATTTTTTGTTGTGGAAAATGCTTCGATAAACGCTGACAATATTCATAAGGAGTCTCCTGCTTCTCCCGGGGATATTTCCGGAAAGCACCCCAATATAGTAGAGCATTATAAGACTCAAACACACTTATTTTATGGGGGAGAAAAATGAGTATAAATACCCCCACTTTAACTAAGTATTCTCTAAAACTATTTAGTATGCTCTTTAGCCAGGACGTAAAATTTTCTTCGACATGTTTTCCTTTTTGGTTGGCATTTTCTACTTTCAGAAGTTTTAAAAGTATCTTCTTTATTAAATACAAAATAAGTAGAGCTACTATTATTAAGATTACGCCAATTATAGCCCAACCTATTATTCTAAAAATATATTCCAACCACATAGGCATAACACCGGCTTTATAAGTAAGGGAATCTTGAGTGTTGTTGACTGCTGGCAAAGAAGTTCCTCGATCGCGAATTAAATTAGTCCTTTTAAACAGGAAAATTAAAATTCTTGCTAATATATCTCTAGCGAAGATAAGTACTGGGGTAGCAATCTTATATATTATTCCTGCTACATGTTTCATAAAGGGGAGCAATAAACTTACCGTCAAGGCTAAGGGAATTAGAACTATAGCTGCAAATACTAAACCTGACCAAGAAGATGCTAATCTTTCTTCTTCCCATTTAGTTAGCGATAAAGTCCCGGCACTACAAAGAAAAAATAAAATTAAACTGAATATTCCATTGGATATAGAAGTAGCTAAAAGGGAGTCCAGTAAAAAAATTATAAAGATTAGAGCTAAACCCAATTCAAAACGGCTAACTGCCACAGAATAATTGGGTATTTTTCTAGTTATCAGCATAGTTCTAGTCCAAATCCATAAAACTAACAGCACTAAATTCCATTTTTGCAATAGACTCTTTAAGCCGTCTTCAAGAGAAAAAAGCAAGGGCAACCAAACTAGCCAGAGGATTATAGCCCCAACTATTAATGCATAAACTATAATTTTGGTTAATATCCGCATTTTTTTGTTATATAGGATTTTATTTACTAAAACCGATGAAATAGCTATTATGGCTACAATCCAAATTGGGATTATTGCCATTGAAGGTGTTTCTAAACCAACAGCTATTAAATAGTATAAAGGATAAAGATAACCAATCTCAGCCATTACAGTTAGTAGTACATATTGAAATTTGCTATATCCCATTGAACACCTCCGATCTCTAAGGTTGAGGCTGAGGTTGAGGTTGAGGTTAAGGTTAAGGTTGAGGCTAAGATTAGAATTAAAGATTTCGCCCCTACGTTCGCTAGCTTCTGCTTCGCTAGATTTAACTGCAAAATCTAACTTTTCTCAACCTTAACCTTAAATCCCTGGTCCCTGGGCACCGAGCACTGGGCACTGGGCACTGGTCCCTGGTCCCTGGTCCCTGATCACGATACCGCGAAAATTGCCCTCACACAACCAGTAACCAGTCACTTCCTACAGACGCGCACTGCGCGCCCCTACAAATATACCACATGCCTTATCCCAACTGGTGCTGGAATGGAAGGGGATTTGCTAATTATTATTAGGGTAGTCCCCCATGTAATACTGTTCCTTTCGACTTGGAGCATTTCCCTTAGTTCACCTAGAGGATTAAACTCCAATCGAGCCAACTTTTCTAAAACTAAGGTAGTCTGACTGGGGCCCTGGTTTATCGGTATTGATACTCCACCAAGTAATCCCTTTTGCGAAGCATTTACCACTAAACCAAAGGGAACTCTATTTTCATCTGCCCAAACTGCCAAAGAAGCAGCTTTTGAAAGGGCCTTTTCAAACCCTATCTCATCCTCTTGGGCGAAAAAGTCGACCGCATCTACCGCTACTAACAATTTTATATCCGCTGAAGGTTCCAATAATTTAGCTAACAAATGGTCTTTATTGATGCTGGCCTTCCAATGAATAAGCCGAGCAGGCATTTCAGGTGTATAATCACGTAATCCTGCCACCCGCAAAGGATCTGGAAGAATAGGCCGTCGATCTGCCCGTTCTCCTATTAAATCTGCTGCTTTAATTCCTAAGCCCTCTAAAGGTACAATCTCCGGATAGATAAAAAGTTCCTCAGACTCCCTTAAAATAAATTGGGAATAATAAAGACCTAACCCGTCCCTGGAATTAATCTCTAGCTCTGGCAGAGGGTAATATCCCCTTTTAAGACCTGGTATCTCCGATGTTTCCCTTTTAGAAGCATAACCCTTCAAAGCTACTGTTTTAGTAATATCTTGGCTTAATTCCTGGGGTAGTTTTTGCTTATATTGGATAATGATGGGTAGCATTTTGTTATTGTTAATTTTTATGTGGAGGTTGGCCTTTTCACCAGGGAAAAGGCGTCTAGGAGTAAGTTCCCTGGTCACAGTGAGCTTTTTTAATCCCAGCTTGCTCCACCACCAGGCGCTCTCTGTAATTATCAATAAAAATAAGATTATAACCGCTGGAAACCAGATCGAATTATATAAAAGTATTACTAAGATTATGAATAGAATAACCCTGATAAAACCAATGGCAAATATCGAGGTAAATGGTAAATACGGCCCGTTGTTCACTTTAACTTTCCCCTTCTACTACCGGAGCAGCAACAGTATTTAAAATATCCGCTATTATACTATTAGCATTAAATCCCCGCAAATGGTCTTCACGCTTTAATATAATGCGATGGGTTAAAACCGGCTCTGCAAGGTATTTAACATCATCAGGAATCACATACTGTCGACCCCGTAGTAGTGCAAAAGCCCGACTAGCTTTAAATAGTGCTAAAGCTGCTCTGGGACTAGCCCCTAATGCTACCCTTTGATGGTTTCTGCTAGCACGAACCAAGGCAACAATATATTCTTGAATAGAAGAATGTACTTCCACCTGACGTGACATATCCTGCCAGGTTAGAATTTCATCAATAGTAAGTACTGGTTCTAAATTCATTAAGGGATTTTCTTTACCATGGGTTAATAAGATTTTTTCCTCTTCACCAGCTGTAGGATAACCAATACTAATTTTTAATAAGAAGCGGTCCAACTGAGCTTCTGGTAACAGAAAAGTACCTTCTTGTTCGATAGGGTTCTGCGTTGATAAGACTAAAAAAGGCTTTGGTAAAGAAAAGGTTTGCCCATCAACTGTAATCTGTCGTTCTTCCATGGCTTCAAGTAAGCTGGATTGAGTCCTGGGAACTGTTCGGTTAATTTCATCAGCAAGAAGAATATTAGTAAGTACTGGACCGGGACGGAAAATAAAATCATTAGTACGCCGATCATAAATAAAAAACCCTGTTATATCCGTTGGTGTGAGATCAGGGGTGAATTGGATTCTTTTAAATTGACAATTCAATAAAGCAGCCAGGGTTTTTGCCATCAAAGTCTTCCCCACACCGGGAACATCCTCGATAAGAATATGGCCCTCACTCAATAGACCTACCAACATTAATTCGGTAACTTCTTCTTTTCCTATTACTACCCTGGACATACTTTCCTTTAGTTTATTAATATTTTTCAAAAGCATAGCTAAACCTCACAAATCTAAGATATTTTCTAAATGTCATATACTTAATTTATCAAATATCCACAGAAATGAAAACAATAAATACCCCCATTTTCAGTACTTCTCACTTTGTTTAATATTTTTATCAATATTTCAGCTGCCCTAAAAATTGTTTTAACTTTATGCTATCAGGGTAAAATACAGGAGGGAATACTAATAATACATAAAGAACATATTCGGTTAAGAGCACTTTACTTAAAGTAACTAAAGGAGGAAATTACAATGAAGGATTTAAAAGGAACACAAACTGAAAAAAACCTCTGGGAAGCCTTTGCTGGTGAGTCCCAAGCCCGCAACAAATATACCTATTGGGCAGCTGCCGCCAAAAAAGAAGGATATGAGCAAATTTCAGCTTTATTCTTGGAAACAGCTGATAATGAAAAGGAGCATGCTAAACGGGCCTTTAAATTTCTAAATGGCATCGGGACAACAGCGGAAAATTTAGAAGAAGCCGCCGGTGGGGAAAACTTTGAATGGACTGATATGTACAAGCGTATGGAAAAGGAAGCAAGAAAAGAGGGCTTTGATGAAATTGCTGATTTCTTTAGAGAAACTGGGGAAGTTGAGGAAGAGCATGAAAAACGTTATAGAGCATTATTAGAAAATATCCAAAAGGGTCGAGTATTTAAGCGGGATACAGAAGTAAAATGGCGCTGCCGTAATTGCGGCTATGTACATACAGGTAAAGAGGCACCTGAAGTTTGCCCAGCCTGTGTCCATCCTCAAGCCTTCTATGAGCTGTTAGCTGAAAATTACTGATTACTTAAAAACGGGACTGTACTGGTCCCGTTTTTGCGCTACTGTTCTACAGTGCTACAGAAAATGGAGTTTTCAAATCCTAAACAGGGAAAGAACGGGCATAATAGCCCGTTTTTACCTGTTTACTTGTATAGATAGCAATAAAGCTCAATTTTTTTTATTTAATGGTGTTGAATAAAAAAGAACTAAAATAGTAAAAAATTCTAATCTACCAATTAACATTAATAAGCTTAAAAAGTATTTACTCCAAATGGGGAAATCAGAAAAATTGGCAGCCGGTCCTACATTGGCTAATCCAGGCCCTATGACACCTATACATGCCAAAACCGCAGTTAGTGAAGTCTCTAGGTCATAATCTGCAAAAGAGAGTATTAGTGTACTAATACTGACTATTCCCAAATATACAAAGAAAAAAACGAAAGTATTTGAGATTACTTTTTCCGTTATAGGTATTTTATTTATCTTTATACCTGTAACTAATCTCGGATGCAAAAAACGCTTTATTTCCGCACCAGTTGCTTTTAGAAGTATTAGAAACCTAGCCATCTTTATTCCGCCAGCTGTAGAACCTAGACTGCCCCCAACAAATAAGAGAAGAAACATAATATTTCTCGCTAGGTTAGGCCATGCATCGTAGTCAACAGTTGCAAAACCTGTAGTAGTTGTAATTGAAACTACTTGAAACAAAGCTGTTACTGGTAAGATGCCGTGTTTTTCAGGATTACCTAGGTATAAGCTGAGTAGTATAATTGATGTCGCAACTAATACAACTTTAAAATAAAGTTTAAATTCCTCATTTCGCCAAAAAACCTTAAAGCTTTTTTCTTTATACAAATAATAAAAAAGCGCAAAGTTTGTTCCACCTAGAAACATAAAAAGTGTAATAACGATTTGTATCGCTGTATTATCCATGAAATAGCCAATACTGGTATTCTTTGTAGAAAACCCACCTGTAGCTATCGTGGTAAAGGTATGGGCCATCGAGTCAAAAAAATTCATGCCTGCTAAATATAAAGAAATAATCTGTAATACTGTAAAAATCATATATATGGACCAAAAACTCCTAGCCGTATCACTTATACGAGGAGTTACTTTTTCAACAACAGTTCCTGGAGCCTCAGCGGCAAAAATTTTATTTGCACCAACTCCAAATTGGGAAACTAAAGCCACGAATAATACAATTACACCCATTCCTCCCAGCCATTGAGTCAAAGCACGCCACATTAATATTCCTTTAGGTAATGATTCAATATCACTTAAAATACTTGCACCAGTTGTAGTAAAACCTGAAACTGTTTCGAAAAAAGCATCAGTAAAATTCATTACCCCTGAAAACAAATAGGGAAGAGTACCAAAAAGAGATATTGCAAGCCAGCTAATAGTTACTATTAAATAACCCTCAATATATGTAATTTGTCTGATTTTAAGTGGGAAAAAGTAAAATAAAGACAATGCTACAGCAATGATAGTAAAAATTGAATATAATATTGCCTTTGCTGAACCATCTCCATAAAAAAAGGACCACAGCAAAGGGATTATCATAGATATACCCACTACTATCAATATCCGGGAGATTGATGCTAAGATTAAATCGTATTTCATATTAAACTCCAAAAGAATAAGTTTATTCTATTATAATAATTTACTTCTTTAATGTCCAACTTCTCTATAGGTTAAATTACTATTTATGAGCTTTATAATATAAATAACTAATATAATACACTCTATAATGACTCATTTTTTTGATTAGCTTACGACTTGCTTTTCCTTTATATAAAAAGTTATACTTTATTTATCTCGAAAAAGGGGAATTTATGCAAATGGCTAATAAGGAAAAAAATAACCATTTCAAAGATTGGCGACATCGTTTATATGTCATTATTTTTCGGGCTGATACACCTGCAGGTAAGGCCTTTGATGTTGCCCTTATTATCTCTATTATTTTAAGCACTTTGGTGGTGCTGTTGGAAAGTATAGAAACCTATAAAACTGACTATAATTACATCTTTTTAACCCTGGAATGGTTTTTTACCATTCTTTTCACTATTGAATTCATCTTACGAATAGTATCTGCAAATGTACCCAAAAGATATGTTGCCAGTTTTTTTGGCATTGTTGATTTTGCTTCAATTTTACCTACCTATATAAGTTTATTTATCCCTGGAGCCCATATTTTTATAGTAATCAGAATCTTACGCTTACTGAGGTTATTCAGGATTTTTAAGATGGTCCGCTACGTACAGGAATCAGCTATACTTCTTACCGCCATTAAAGCCAGCAAACCTAAGATTACCGTGTTTATACTTACTATATTAACTGTTTGTGTGATTGTCGGTTCCTTGATGTATATTATTGAAGGGCCGGAAAATGGATATTTAAATATTCCAGTATCCATGTACTGGGTTATTGTAACTATTACTACTGTAGGCTATGGTGACATTTCTCCCCAAACCCCTTTAGGACAAATTATCGCCAGTGCCCTGATGATACTGGCTTATGGGGTGCTAGCTGTGCCCACCGGGATTATTTCCTATGAGATTGCCAGAGCTTCAATGCCCGATAAGGTAGCTACTAAAGTATGTCAAAACTGTAGTGTAGAAGGTCATGACCCTGATGCATCATTCTGTAATAGATGTGGGGATAAGCTTTAGCTTTTCCTTACAATTAAGCTTGGTACTTTTATTTCTAACTATCCTTATTCCAATATTTCTAGGGGTTTCCCCTCCTGAAGAATTTTTCCTTTTTCCAAAATAACTATATAGTCGGCCAGAGCTTTAGCATCTGACTGGTCATGGGTTACGAAAATAGCCGTTATCCCGGTGGCTTTCAGTATCCCTTTTAATTCTTCTCTTATCTTCAACTGCAAATCTTTATCTAAATTACTAAAAGGTTCATCAAGGAGCAATAAGGACGGTTGCGGCGCTAAAGCCCGTGCCAGGGCTGCCCGCTGCTGCTGTCCGCCGCTTAATTCATAAGGATAGCGTTTTGAGAACTCTTTTAAATTGACAAGTGCCAATACTTCTCCGACCCTTACCTTCTTCGCTTTCCTATCTATTTTCTTTAAACCAAACATAACATTTTCTTCTACAGTCAGATGAGGAAATAAAGCATAATCCTGAAAAACCATGCCAACTCCTCTTTTTTCCGGTAAAACAAAGTTATTATCATCTACCATAACAACATTATTAATAATTATTGACCCGCTGCCAGGCATCTCTAGCCCTGCAACAAGTCTTAATACAGTACTTTTCCCGCTTCCGCTTTGTCCTAGAATTGAAACTATCTCACCTTTATTAATCCGCAGATGGAAATCATTGATTGTTTCTTCTTTAGCATTTTTATATCTAAAGTTTAGCCCCTTAATTTTTACAAACATTATTTCGCCTCCTTATCTCCTGTTTTATAGAAGAAATATATTGCGATAATACTTACGGCTATGATAAAAAGTGAAGCAATGCTGGCTTCGTGAATCATCTCATCATTGGCATACTCAAAAGCCTTAGTGGCTAATGTATCAAAATTAAAAGGCCGGAGAATTAAAGTTAGGGGTAATTCCTTTAAAATATCCACAAATACCAAAAGGAAACCGCTAATGACCGCTGGCTTAATCATAGGTAAATCTATTTTCCAAAAGGTTTCTGTAATATTCATCCCTAAAGTACGGGATGCCTCAAAAAAACCTACCCCATTTTTCTCAAAGCCAGATTCTATAGAATTAAAGCCTATGGCTAAAAATCTTATAACATAGGCAAAAGTCAGCATCACCAGGCTGGTACTTAAAATTAGCTTTCCTGTCTCAGGGTTGAGAAATTTATAAAGCCAGTATAATCTATGATCTAAGTTTATAAAAAACACTATAACTGCAATAGCAATTACCGCACCGGGTATGGAATAACCTAAAGTGGTAACCTTTGAGTAGATTTTTGCAGCTGTGCCGCCGCTAATCCGGCAGTAGTTAGCAATTACTACAGCTATTATGACAATTAGCCCAGCTGCAAGTAAAGAAATAAATACGGTATTGGCCAATAAACTTAAAAATTTTGCATTAAGTATTTTTTCATAAGTTAATAAGCTCCAATATATTAACTGCAGGGTAGGGATTAAGAACCCAAGACTAAAAACTATTAGGCAATAGCTAAATGCTATCATACCTTTGATACCTATCAGCTTTTGCCGAGTAATAGGTCTAATCTTGGTGGTGGTAAAGCTGAATTTTTTTCTGCCCCGCAAAATTTTCTCCAAAAATAAAATTACAAAAACCATGAGTAATAAAACGGCTGAAAGCCGGATTGCGGAATCTATATCCCCAAAAGCAAACCAGGTTTGAAAGATAGCCGTGCTAAAAGTCGGTATCCCAAAATATTTAACCACACCGTAGTCATTTAAAACCTCTAATATTACTAAGCTTGTCCCACCAACAATAGCAGCCCTTGAAACTGGTATTATTATATAGAAGAAAATTTCCAGGGGACTTCTGCCTAAAATCCTGGCATTTTCAATCAAAGCCGCTGACTGTTTTTCTAAGAATGCTTGGGTAATTGTGTAGACATAGGGAAACAGACACATTGTAAAAATAAATATTGCACCTTTTTCTGACATAATATCAAAATATTTTTGATTTATTTGAAGGTGCAATGTACTCCGCAAAAATGTCTGGATTATACCGGTATAATTTAATAATCCATTATAGGTATATGCCGCTATATATGGCGGTATAGCCAAAGATAAAACTAATGACCACTTGAAAAAGTTCCTCAAAGGAAAATCAAAAGCAGAGATTAGCCAGGATAGGCTTGTCCCTAAAAGAATTGTAAATATCCCAGCAAAGACTACCAGCTTTAGGGTGTTAATTATATAATCCTGGAGAAGAAATGTTTTAATATGCTGCCAGTTTTCATTGGCAGGAGAAAATATGCCTCCTAATATATTTAGGTTTGGCAAAATTATTAACATTATGAAAATAAAGCTTAAAACTGACCAGGCATTTAAATTTTGCTTGACTTTATTATTTATTTTAATCATTTTTGCACTTCCTTTTAAAAAAGGGCTACGCCTGTTTAAGTTATTAGTAAATAGTGACTGGTGACTGGTGACTGGTTAAAAATTATAACAAATTATGTTATGGAAAGGGCCCTAATGGGCCCTTTATTATTTCCAACCAACTTCATTGAATATTTCTACCGCTCTATTGTTATATTCACCTAGCTGGGATAGGTTGATTTTTTGAGGTTTAAAATCTCCCCAGGATTTTAACAGTTCAGAAGGCTCTACCTTAGGATTCACAGGATATTCAAAATTGGCCTGTGCAAACTGTTCTTGTGCCTTTGCATCTGATAAAAACTCCATAAGCTTAACAGCATTTTCTTTATTCTTGCTATAGTTAGTAATACCTATCCCGCTAACATTTATATGGGTCCCTGTTCCATCCTTGTCTGGGAAAAATACTCCTACATTTTGGGCTACCTTTACTTCTTCCGGATTAGAAGATTCTAACATTTTACCTAGGTAATAAGTATTCATGATTGCTAAATCACCTTCTCCGGCCACAACCGCCGTAGCCTGATCCCGGTCATTACCTTTAGGCTCTCTGGCCAAATTAGCTACCATCCCCTTAGCCCATTCTTTTGCCTTATCCTCACCATGAATAGCAATAAATGAAGCTAGAAGTGACTGATTATAGATATTTGATGATGATCTGGTTAGGATTTTACCCTGCCATTTAGAACTTGTTAAATCTTCATAAGTAGATAAACTAGCTGGATTTACTCTGTCTTTCGAGTACACAATTACTCTGGCCCGTACAGTTAACCCAAACCATTTATTATCCTTGTCCTTTAAATTCTCGGGAATATTCTGCACTAATACATCACTTTCTACAGACTGCAGTAAGCCCTGTTCCTTGGCTCTATGTAGCCTTCCTGCATCAGCTGTCATCAAAAGATCAGCTTCTGTATCTTTACCCTCTCTTGCTAATCTCTCTATTAATTCATCAGAATTTCCTTTAACAACATTCACCTGAATTCCTGTTTCCTTAGTAAATAACTGGAATAACTGTTCATCAGTATCATAGTGCCTGTCCGTATAGAGATTTACAGCTTGTTTTGTTGTAGCTACCTTAACTTCCTCTGCTGCCTTAGTTTCTTTTTCCGAACTGGTACAACCTACAGTAAACAATAGGGAGAAAACTAACAGGAAACTAAGACCGATACTTTTCATACTTCTTTTCTTCATAATTTCTGCCTCCTAGATAAGTGGTTAATTGATAATTATTATCATCTATATGTATTTTAACTATTCCTATTAGTTTACTCAACTATCTGTTGTTACTATCTTTTGAGCTCCTTTCACTGATATATTAGTCTAAAATCAAAAAAATAGTACCTTTGTACTATTGAAAACAGTTATTAATTGTCAGATGGGAGTAATTGGGTGATATGATGAATAAAAAAAATTACAGGTTCCCAAGGTAATTAGGTAACCTGTATAAAAAAAGGGGGGTTAGCATATTAAATCTGAAATAATTCATCAATCACAAAATCTAACTCTAATCTTTCTAAAGTTTCCTTAGTTGGAATGCCTGATTTTATATCCCAACCACGTAGATGATAATATTCATTTAACATTTTTTCTAATTCTTCTGGTTTTGCAATCATTCCCGCTGATGGCCCTTCCGGTATTGGTTCATTCATAAAACGTGGTGGCAGAGTGTCTTCCTCCCTACCTTTTCCCTCACGAACATTAAAAGCTCGTTCTAAATTCCAAATACGATCTGCCAGTAGTTGTAAGCTGTCTTTATCAAAGTTTATTCCTGTTACCCCATTTAGCACTTCAATCATTGCATCACTAATTCCCACTCGACCAAAAGCACTTTCGATAACTGTACAATATCCTAAAGTATCTCTAATAACAGTAGATGACTGGATATTATAATTCAACTCAGGCTTTCCATCTATAGACTTTCTATCGAATTTTCCACTGCGTTCCTCAACATGACGCATATCCATATGGCTTCCGCCACGATTACTGACAGCATAACCTAATGTCATGCCCTTATAGCCTCTAGCGCTATGACCTGCTAATTCGAGCCCTTTAACATGTATTGCAAAGTCCTCTGAACCCTGCCCAATTTTAGCTGCTGCCTTTTTTACACCATTTGCAAGTAACTCACCAATATCCTGCCTTAAAGCGATCTTACTTATTAGTTCAAGGAGTGCTTCCTTATTACCAAATTTCGGCTCTGCGTTAATACCAAATTCAGCACGAGGAACTAATTCTTTTTCATAACACTCCATGGCAAATGCTATAGTAACTCCCGCAGAAATAGTATCCAAGCCTAAATCATTACACATGTTATTAGCGGCCATAATTACTGCAGGGTCATCATTTTCACACAAAGATCCAAAACTATAAATAGTCTCATATTGTGGGCCTACCGATTCTAATCTTTTATATTTACCTTTTTTTATACTGCTTTTTTGTAGACATTTAACCGGACAGCCATAACATGCAAGATTTTTGTCAAAAACATTATCAGCAAAAGCATCCCCACCAATTTTATCTGCATTATCAAAAGTTTCCTGCTGCCAGTTTTTAGTACCAAGTATACCCGAAGCAGCATTACTACTGGTCGCTCCTGCTGTACCATACCTTTTCTGCTTAAGCATTAAAGTTTTATCATTAGTAACTTCTCTATAAAGGTTTTCTGCAACACCAGTAAGGAGATCGATATTATATATTTTTGGCGAATACTGTGTCCCGCGGACTGCAATAGCTTTTAGATTTTTGGAACCCATTACTGCTCCAATTCCGCCGCGGCCTGCAGCATGAAAATTTTCTACTATAATAGCTGCATAGTTTACTAAGTTCTCTCCCCCTGGACCAATGACAGCAATTTTATATTGATCGTCTCCTAACTCCTCTTTAATTTTCCTTGTTGTTTCAAAAGTCCCTAACCCCCATAGGTTTTCTGCATCACGAATTTTAGCTATACCATTGTTAATATCTAGAAATACTGGTTTTGAGGAAAAGCCTTCAATAATTACCCCATCATACCCTGCAAATTTTAATTCTGCAGATAAATGACCGCCAGAATAACTATCCATAAACCCCCCTGTTAGGGGCGATTTAGCAAAAAACCCTATTTTAGGAGAGGAAATAATAGGCGTGCCTGATAGGGGCCCGGTTGCTAATATTACCTTATTTTCAGGCCCCAAAGGATCAATACCCCCAGGTAACTCTTTAAACAAATATGCTGCCCCAAAGCCATTTCCTCCAACAAATTTTTCGATAAACTTATCTTCTAGTTGTTCCTCAACAATTTTATTTTCCGTTAGATTAACTCTGAGAAATTTCCCAAGATAACCTCCATATCTTGTCATTTACAAGTCTCCACCCTTTCAGCCGCCAACTCCAGGCAAAATTAACATAATTTCACTATTATCTTCAACAGGAAAACTCTTGTAATTTTGTGAATTCAACTCCACGCTGTTATTGTAAACTAAAAGGAATGATGTATATTTTCCATCTTCGTTCACAAGTAGATTTTTCACCTCAGGATAAGAATTAAATAAAAGTTGAATCACGTCCTCTAATGAGGTATTTAACGGAATATCAAAAATTATCTCTTTCTTACCCGCTAAATTGGCCAATAAGTCGAAAAGTTTAATCTTTACCTTAATGTTCACAGCCATATCCTTCACCATTTAAACAAGATAAATGGCTTTTGCATCACATTTCTGCGAACAACTAAAATTCCCATTACATGTATCACATTTAAAAGCAACCTGTGTTTCAGGGTGGATTATTACTGCTTCAAATTTGCAAGCATCTACACATAGACCACACCCAATGCATAAATCCTCTTTCACTAAAATGGTTTCGGTATTAAGATCTTTATACATGGCACCCGTTGGGCAAGCATCAACACATTCCGGTTCTTTACAATGAAGACAAACAGTAATATTTGGTAAAGCCCATTTACCAATATGACAAATAGTAATACGTGAATAATTAGGAGAAGTCAAACCCTTATGGTAGAATGCACATGTATTTTCACATAATCTACATCCGCTACATAGATCTTGGTTAATATTTAATTTCATAAGATTAACACCTTCCTTAACACAGAGGCCATCTATGTTTTCACTCTTTTCCTATTTTTTTAGATTCTTGTTTAATATTTGCTTTGCTCGCTCCACATTAAAAATTCCACAATGGCACGGTTTAGCTATCTCTACAGCAGCTTTATCTATATCCCAAGTCCCTTTTTTTACCCGTTCAACAGCTTGTTTAACTAACCTTTCCGAAACCATACCATGTCCACACATTGTTACAAGATTTAATACTGATTCATCAGGTAATGCCTCAACTTTTCCATAAACACCAATTGAAAGATTTATTGAGTGTGGTTTAATGTCATTTTCTCTGGAGAGTTTCACAATATTATCTATCAAACCACTTATAGTCACAGATAAACCATAGTCCCTCTTTTTCAACTCTGCCACTAAAAGTTTTACTTTTTCATAACTATCAAAAACACACCGGACCCTTGGTGTTTCTGAAAGAGTATTTTGAATCTTTTCTATAGTAGCTCCTCTAAAGATATTGCCACAATCATAGGAACCAATATTAACTGGACCTATTTCTTTAACAATATCCAAAATTTCTATCAATTTGCTTTTGGATTCTTTATGGTTAATATTCACAGCCGGAGTAATAAGTACAACGTAATCATTTTGCAATGAATCTATAGAACCCCTACGATGAAGTGAATGGGTCATCTTTTTTTAATCCTCCTATCCACTAGCTTATTTTTCTACCTAAACCCAAATTGATTTTAGCATTTGGTCGATAGTCGATCCCTAACTCTTTTAATGAATTTTTAATTGGAATTGTTCCATCTTCTTGTAAGGTTGTAATCATCCCTAATGAAAAAACTGTATCTATTTCCTTTGCTATTTCTAGAATTTTTAGCATGACATCCTTTAAATCATCTTGAGGTATGGTAAACTCTACAATAGCTGAAATAACCCTTTGTAGTTTTACCTCATCTTTTATAGTTCCTTTTGTCTTATCCTCCATTAGGTAAGTGAGAGGGTTATCTTTTTCATAGACTATCCCTAATTCTACTAATGCCATTGTGACTTTTTCGACTTCTGTGAAAGTTGAGCCACAACAAGGTCTTCCCATCTCTATGCAAATCCCTACTTCACCATCTTTAACTCTATTTGTAACATCATTGGTTTTAACTTCCTCTGTTCCACGCCCAGGAACTAGGGTATCTTTGTGATAAGCCATTGGATCACTAAAATAGGTGCGAACGGAACGGGGATATTCATAAGCTACAGTATCTTGTTTTATTGCGCCTTTAGGACAGTCTGCAATTTTATAACAGATATTACACTCCTGGCAACTACTCTGATCAATTTCCGCCTTTTTACCATTTAAAGATATTGCCCCTCCCGGACAATACCATAAGCACAAACCACAACCACTGCATAAATCTTTATCTATCTGCATAAAGCACCTCCGGGTAAATATCATATTTCATATGTGTTTTATAACTAAGCATTAAATACTAATGCAATTGATTCTTCAAAGATATCTAAACCCTTCACCAGTTGTTCATCTTTTATGACCAGCGGTGGAAGAAAACGAATAACATTATTATATGTGCCTGCTTTTATTACGATTAATCCCCGTTGCAAACATAATTCCATTATTTTAGATATCTCGTTAGTTACCGGCTCCTTTGCCGCTTTGTCTTTGACAAATTCAACAGCATACATTGCTCCTCTACCCCTTACGTCACCTATAAAGGGGTATTTTTCCTTAATAACAGATAGTCTATTTAATAATATCTCCTCCAAATGATTTGCCCTTTGTGGGAGATTATACTTTTCCATCATCTCCATTACTTTAAGTGCAGCTGCACAGGCTACGGGATTTCCGGAGTATGTACTACCTATTCCTCCTTTATGCACCGAATCTATTACATCGGCTTTAGCTACGACAGCAGAAAGAGGAAGCCCTGCAGCAATTGATTTAGCCGTAGTTAAAATATCTGGTTCAATACCGGAATACTCTATTGCAAAGAGCTTACCCGAGCGGCCCCAACCTGACTGAATTTCATCAGCAATAAGTACAAATCCATGTTCTTCACACAATTCTTTTACATATCTCAAATACTCATTGGGTAATACAATAAAGCCACCTTCACCCTGAATAGGTTCTAGAATAATCGCAGCAACATCTTCCGGAGCAACTTCAGTATCTAAAATCTTCTTAAGTGCCTTAGCGCACTCTAATGTACACCCAGGATATGTTTGCCCAAAGGAACAGCGGTAGCAGTATGGACTAGGAACCCGATAAATATCGGTTGCTAAAGGTCCAAAACCAACTTTATAGGGTTTTGCTTTACTAGTTAGTGTAGATGTTAACATAGTTCTGCCATGAAAAGAGTTCTCTAATGCTATAACACCCCTTCTGCCAGTATACTTCCTGGCAATTTTGACAGCATTTTCAACGGCTTCTGCCCCACTATTAACCAAGAAAGCTTTTTTAGGGGTATCCCCAGGTGTTATTGTGCAAAGCTTCTCTGCAACTCTAACATAGGGTTCATGCAGCATGACAGATGATGTATGAATAAGTCTTTCGACCTGGTCTTTAATTGCATTGACTACCTCAATTGGACAGCTTCCTACATTGAGAACTCCAATTCCTCCGGCAAAGTCTATAAATTCATTACCATCCACATCAGTAATTATTGCTCCCTTGGCCTCGGCAGCAAATAGTGGTGTAGCATTTGAAACTGACTCAGGTAAATATTTCTTTCTAAGTTCCATTAGCTCTTTACTTTTTGGACCGGGAATATCTCTGCTAGAGCTATCCGGGACAAGTGTTAAGGCCATATATGTCTCCCCTTTCATTTAATATATTCTAGGGCAATTATTTCTACACGCCTCAAGTACAGCTTGATTTTCATTATTAATGGCCTGGGAAATTGCTTGTTTTATCTTTAGCAAATGAGATTAATTTTCCAATCCAGGGTGCAAGTAAAGATATTAATGCTAGTCCCAATAAAACAGCAGTTATTGGCCTTGTTAATAAATCAATAAAGTTATACTCAGTCATCATTAAAGCTCTTCTTAATGAAGTCTCCAAAATAGGACCTAATACTAACCCTAGAATTACCGGAGTCGTAGGATATTTGTAATGACCCATGAAAAAACCTACTACTGCAAATACAAACATTAATAAAACACCGTTTACATCACCTAAGGCTAAAGACCCTATAATACAAAAAGACATGATTGATGTAGCCATGATGGGGTAGGGGATTTTTACAAGTTTAACAAAAAATCTAACAGCGAAAAGACCTCCTAAAACTACTACAAAGTTAGCAATAAACATACCTCCGAAAATTGAATAAACCAAATCACTATTATTAATAAACAGGAGGGGCCCTACTTTTAAACCATGAATTAAAAATGCACCGATTAAAACAGCAGTTGTTCCACTTCCGGGAATACCTAAACTCAATAGTGGAATCATTGCTGCTACTGCGGCAGCATTATTAGCTGCTTCAGGTGCAGCGATACCTTCTTGGATACCAGTACCAAACTTCTCCGGATGTTTGGAAAACCTTACTTCCTGGGTATAGCTAATAATTGATGCTGTAGTTGCACCTACACCAGGTAAAATGCCTATCCAGGTACCTATAACCGAACCGCGTAATATCGTCCATTTTAAAGCTAAAATCTCCTTAAGGCTCATTAATTTAGTTTTAACTTTTTCTGTATCGACATTTTCAACTGCTTCCAGCTCTTGCTTTTGTGAAACCTTATTAAATACTTCAGATGCCGCAAATAATCCTATTATAGCAGGTACAAAGGCTATACCACTTAACAAGGACTTGGATCCAAAGGTAAATCTTGTGACACCGGTTATGGCATCTATTCCAACTGTGGCAAGCAATAGACCCACACAGGCTCCAATAAGGGATTTGATTTGGGAGTTAGTCCCGATACTGGACACACAGCTTAAACCTAGAACTGCCAATGCGAAGTATTCCGCTGGTCCGAACTGAAGTGCAACCTTTGCAAGCTGGGTGGAAAGGACAATAGTCACAATTACCGCTAATGTTCCTCCGATACTTGAGCTCATTATCGCGATACCAAGAGCTTTTCCTGCTTCTCCCCTCTGGGTCATGGGATAGCCATCAAGGGAAGTCATAACGGCCTCCGATGAACCCGGAACCTTAAATAAAATTGCAGTAATTGAACCACCAAAAACACCGCCAAGATAAAGCGAGGTTAAAAAGAGTAAAGCTTGCACGGGTGAAAAAGCATAAGTAATAGGTATCAATAAGGCCGTACCGGTAGTAGGGTCTAATCCTGGAACTGCACCAAAACAAATACCCACAAATACACCCATTAGTACAAAAATAAGGTTACTAGGGTCTAAGGCATTTGCAAAGCCTGATAATATCTCCATTTCCTCATCCCCTTAAATTAATATAATAAAAGACTAAAGCTTCTAAATATTCCTATCCCCTTTGGTAATGGTAAGTACATTAATTTAATAAACAATATAAATAAAAGAAGTGTTAAAACCGAGGGAGTAAGTATTAAAATTTTCACTTGTCTCACACCCTGAACAAATAAAAACATACCTTGAAAAACCAGTGTTGCTATAACAAAACCTACATATCTCATAATGAAGAAATACCCAAAGGAAACTACAAGAGCAAAGATAAACTTTTTATAGGATATTTTCTGGTTTTTATCTTCTTCCTGACTTACTTTCTTGATCATTTTTCTTATTTCAATTACTATGGCAAAAATTATTAAACCCATGAGAAATACCAAAACTATACGAGGCCAAAAGCCTGGCCCCATTACGTCATACTTAGAAATTTGTTTAAAGGAATAAGTCAGCTTATAGAAATATCCTGCTAATAAAAGCAGAAAAACATTTATAACCAAATCTCCCCTCAATTCGTCACCCCCAATTTTAAAAGGTAGGCCGACTTATGCCGGCCACCCTATTTATTTTACATGTCCTAACTTTTTCATTATTTCTTCATAAATTTTGTATTCTTTTTCCATTAACTTGTCAAAACCTTCAGAATTTAAATAGCCTGGTACTAAATCAAGCATCCTATCTTTGGCAAAGCTCTTATATACTGAACTTTCTAATGCCTTTGTATATTCCTCTTCTAATTTCTTAACAATCTCTACCGGAGTCCCCTTTTTAACAGCTATACCTCTCCACATCATTGGCGGCATTTCATATCCTATATCACTTACACACTGAACATCCTTCAGGGCTTCAACCCTTTCTTCAGCAACAACCAATAGTGGCTGAATTTTCCCTTCTTGAATCATGGGGATAATAACTCCGGGTTCTTCATACATAACATCTATGTGACCGCCCAATAAAGCAGCATGCATTTCACTAGAACCTTCGAATGGAATATATTTTACTTCTAATCCAGCTTGAGTCCAGAGATGGGCAGAAGCTACTTCATCAAAACTTGCAGCACCAGTACCTCCAAAGTTTACTTTACCAGGATTAGCCTTGGCATAATCCACAAATTCCTGCCAAGTCTTATAAGGAGCACCTGCCCTTGCCGAGATACCTCCTACATCAATATGAGCTTGAATAATTCCGGTTAGGTCTTTATAAGAAGTCTCAGTTCTACCAAGGATGGTATTTGTTAGGATGTCCGGAGTAATTCCAAATACTGTATACCCATCAGCAGGCTGCTGGAGAACATGTTCCATCGCAGTTACCGACGAACCTCCTGGCATATTGATTTCGATAATCTGGGCTTCCAAGGCCCTTCTTGCCGGCATATTGATGGTTCTACCGAAAATATCACTACCACCGCCTGCACCCCAGCCAATAATATATTCTATTGTCCGGGAAGGATATTTTTCATCAACTTTAGGTTTTTCTTCTGTTTTTGGTTCTTCAGCCTTTGGTTCTTCAGCGGGCTTAGGGGTCTCTTGTTTAGCCTGCTGTCCGCAACCAACTATAAGTATGCTAATTGTTAATAAGATAATTAAAACCAGGGATATGTTTCTTTTCATCATTTCTACCTCCTTTAAATTAGATCCTTTTCCCAAGACCTATATTAGTTTTGGCGCTTGGTTTAACAAAGTAACCTCGCTGTTCTAAAATAGGAATAACAGGTATACTTAAATCCTTTTCTACCTTGCAGATAATCCCAATAGAGAAAACAGTGTCAATATCCTTTGCTACTTCTTTAAGTTCATCAACTACCTCTGGTACATTGGCAATCGGCACTAAAACCTCAATTACACAAGAAATTACTTTTTCATCTAACACCTCCTCTATTAAATCGCCTGTATTAAAGTCCTTCATTAAGTAACTTATTGGATTAAGCTTCTCAAACTCTACTCCCAATAAAGCTAATACCCGGGTTATTTTTTCTACATCTTTAAGACTACAGCCAACATTTGGTCTACCCACATCAACTGCAATACCTACATACTTAGTATCTTTAAAACGGTTTGTTACATCATTTGTTTTCATTTCTTCAGTACCGCGCCCTGAACACCCCGTCTCCTGAAAAATTGTTACCGGGTCACTAAAAATGCTACGGAGAGACCGAGGCCAAGGCAACTCAACGCATGGAATGAAAGCATTAGTCTCACAGACAGCCAAACGATGGCAAACTCCACATTCAGCACATAATGTTTGATTAATTATTGCCTTTTTATTTTCCATCTCTATTGCCTTCATAGGACAGAATTTTATACACTTTGCACATCCTAAACACAATTCACTATTAATTTGCATGTCAAGCTTCCTCCTTCCCCCTATAGCATCTTTCTAAAATACCTTCAGCCCTTTTAACATTAAAAATTCCACAGGTACAAGGTCTTGCTAAGTCTTGTGCAGCTTCCTTAGTGGTCATGATACCCTTTTCTACCCGTTTCATTATGTACTGTACATGGTCTTTGCAAACCATACTATGTCCACACATTGTTACAATTTCTAATATGTCTTCGTCGGGCAACAATTCCTTTTTACCAAAATAGCCTAGGGAAAGGTTAACAGTATGAGGCTTAAGCTCAACATCCTGCATTACTTCAAATACATCATCCATATCCCCGGTTACAGTTACTGATATCCCCAAATCTGCTTCCTTCAGCTTATTTAATACAGCACCCAGACTATCTTTACTGGAAAAAACCGAATCCATATAGGCCTTATCAGTTGCATTTTCAATGATTTCTTCTATTTTTTTACCAGTATAAATACCACCTTGGTTGTCATCACCAATATTATCCGGGTTTTCCGAGTACATTATCTTAAAAACTTCAACTAGTTTTTCTCTGGCATTTATACTGTTGAATCCCTGTGCAGCCATGGACAATAGGACATAATCATCAGCCTTTTCATTATTTTTTCTATAGCGATGTAACGTATGTGTCATTATCTAACCCCCCCTTATGGTTGCGGTATTGCTAAGTCGATGCCCCCAACAGGTGAGCATTTTATTTCCGGATTTTCTTTCTGGACCAGCTCCATAATTACACTTGCATTACGCACCCTTTCCTTAATCTGATTTGCATGATATTCTTTTGAATTCCACGGCGCATAAATTTCATCTTCAGAAAAGCCTGGCTCAATCTTAAAGTAACAGGGTGAACAGATTCTAGCAATTTCTTCTGCTTCATAAAACCTGGCAAATCCACCCATGGCATTAACAATAGACATATATATATCAAGGGGTAATTTTACTGCACTTCGTATTCCCGAGAGCATTGGTAATGTTAAGTCTGCTAGAGGATTAAAGCTATTGGCTCCTAGACTTTCAATAACCTTTGCACCTGCAGGATTAGCATGTCCTGCAAAAACTGACACTTTAAATATTACATCTTTTGGAATTACCCCTTTATCCCTCAGATTATTCACAAGCCACATCAAACCTTCATCAGCTACTAAGAAACCCCTAATACCAGCATCTAGACACCTTTCAAGATCTTTAAGCCAATGCCGAATAGAATCAAATCCCCTAAGTCGCATACCTGATACTATCCCTTCACGGGTAGCGATCTGCCTGCCAGTATCCCATGCTCTTCTGGGTCCTAGTGTCATAATAACTTCTATTTTAGCTTCATTAGCCAGCTTGGAAAACTGCCGCAACTCTTCCTTTGTTAAAAAAGTAGCACCACCTACAGTTGCAATAATCCGGTGCACCGGAACCTCAAGCTTTTGTGATTCCTCCAATAATGTTTCTAGAGCAGATAATCTTTCTACACCTGCAATTTCAATACGGTAATGTCCCCCATCAGAAAATCGCAAAGGTGAGGATGGCAATTCATAATTATCCCGTAGAGGTAATCCTAATTCTTCTAACGCCTTTTCTAAACCTTGCATTAAAATCACTCCATTTCTTTTATTTAATAATAGCTCCCAAAAACTCAATTATTAGCCGTGATGCAGCCAGTGACGTGATACCAGTAGGGTCAAATAATGGATTGACCTCAACTAAATCAAAACCGACAATTTTTTTTGTGCTAGCTAATCCCTGTAATAATTTTTTAAGTTCTGTATAAGTAAGACCTTCAGCCTCCGGTGTCCCGGTACCAGGAGCTTCACTAACATTAAGTACATCAATATCAATTGTCACATAACAGTTATTCTTCATATAATCTAGGGAAGCCAAAACACTCTCTAAGCCTGCTTGTTTAAATTCCCCATAGCTTATGATTTGATTTCCTTGCTCTTTTGCCCAATAGTAATCATCCTCAGAGGTACGAAGACCACGAATACCAACTGAAGCTACCTTTTCAACGTGCTCCATTTCCATAGCACGGCGAATAACACTACTGTGTCCGTGCTTAGCTCCCAATAAGGAGTCACGTAAATCTAGATGGGCATCCAGGTGAACAATATCTAAAGGGCCTTGGTTTTTAAACCCCTCAATACAGGGTATTGAAATTGAATGGTCTCCGCCTAGAGCCACTGGAATTGCACCTTTCTTAATAATTTTTTCAACTATCTTAACTGTTTCCTTAAATGTGTATTCCGAGTTTACCGAAATAACATCCACATCGCCACAATCCACTAAAACAGCATTTTCCAAAAACCTCTTTTTCAGATCAATATCCCAGTATCCCTTTTTAAGTAGGCTGGACTCAAAAAAACACAGCCTTGTTGATAAATCTCTAATAGACCTGGGTCCGAAACGTGCACCTGGACGATATCCCGCACTTGCATCAAATGGTACACCAAAGACTGCTGCATTAGCCTCCCAGACACCGTCTACATCCACAATTGGCACTTTGGCAAATGAAGATATACCAAAAAATGAGGTATTATGCTTTTGTTGCTCCAATATATTACACCTCCAATGTTATATGCTTTTTATAGTTGCAATTTCCATGCCATCGATAAAATCAATAGAACTGGTATAAAGCAAAGATTGGCATTCGCAAAATGCAAATGCCAATCTTTAAAACTGGTTATATTTAGTATATTAAAACTATTCGCAAAATTAGAATTATTATTCTCAAATTGCAAATGTTTTTATGCTAACGGTCTTATAAATGCTTTGGATAAAAAACCCTTATACCCATCTTTCAATTATCTTTGTATAGGATTGCTTTAGCATTTTTTCTTTTTTGTTTTAATTTTCTATAAAGTGTTGATAAATCTATACCTAATGCAGCAGCAGCATTTTTTTTACCTGCTAAGGAATCACCGTAAATTTTTAAAGCTTTTTCAATCATTGTTTCTTCTATTTGGGCTAAAGGTAATATTTTACTATTTAACAATATGCCTGTCTCCACATTTTTCGAGTAATTAAGGATACGGTGCGGCAGGCTAGAGGCTTCTATTTTGACCTTAGTCTCCATGTTTATTGCATACTCTACTGCATTTTCTAATTCCCTTATATTTCCTGTCCAATTATACTCTTTTAAAAAATTTACGGCTTGACTAGTAAATCCTATGATTTGTTCTTTGTTTAAAACAAACTTATACTTATTAAGAAAATGTTCCACCAAAGGTTCAATATCCTCAATTCTTTCCCGCAAAGGGGGTATGAAAAGGGGAATAACATTTAGTCTAAAAAAGAGATCTTCTCTAAATTCCTTATTTTTAACCATTTCTTCAAGATTCCGGTTAGTTGCAGCAATAATACGAACATCGATAGAAACTGGTTTAATCCCCCCCACTCTTTCGACTTCCCTTTCTTGCAAAACCCTTAAAAGCTTTGCTTGTAAATACAGATGCATATCTCCAATTTCATCAAGAAATATTGTTCCTCCATTGGCTAATTCAAACTTCCCAGGTTTGCCTTTTTTCTTGGCACCAGTAAATGCTCCCTCTTCATAACCGAATAATTCACTTTCTAAAAGAGCCTCCGGTATTGCAGAACAATTTATTGTAATAAATGGTCCTTCCTTCCTCGTCCCCTCAAAGTGGAGAGCACGGGCTATCAGCTCCTTCCCTGTTCCACTTTCGCCTTGAATTAGTACTGTAGAACTGCTTTTAGATAAAACACGAAGCTTATTTTTCAAATGTTTCATAATAGTATTACTTGTAATAATTTCATCAAGGGAGTGCTGGCCCTGATAAGAGCTTATTTCATACACAAATTTATTAACATCCCGCATATCCCTAAAACTTATAACAGCCCCTATAACTTTTCCTTCTTTTTTCATCGTTCTAGCTGAACTCATCACATAAATTGTTTTTCCCGCAATTTCTAAGGGTATTTCTCGATCCGTATATCCATTTCCTGAAATCAAGACTTCTTTTATGGGAATATTAGCAATAATGTCCTCAATTTTAGTGGTATCTGATTGGGAATAGTAAACTTCGAATAATTTTGCAGCAGTTTTATTGTACTGCAAAACTTTTCCATTATTATCTACTGCAATTAACCCTTCATTAACACAATCCAAGATATTCTCTAATTTATTTACCAAAGCAGATAATTGTTGAACTAATTCGTGTTCAGCTAATTTACTCTTTACTAAATCAGATATTTTTTCAAGAAAGGTTTGAAGACCTGGGAGATTTCTCAAGAGGGATTCACGCTGTGATTCACTAAAAGCAGTAAGACCAATTACCCCTAACACCTGATTATTTAGGATAATAGGACAGTTAATATTTGCTTGTTCAGGGCAAGTACCACAAAGATGACATGGCTGGCATAAGTCATGATATCCTGGTCTATCATTTACAATTACACACTTCTTTTCCATTGCCTCCTTGATAACATAACCTCTGACCTTTTGCCCGATTGAGTTATGAACTCCTCCCCCAGTTGTAGCAACCACAACTAAATCATTATCATAGATAATCACTTCGATATCAAGTACAGCAGCTATTGCATCCGCAATTTTTTGGATATCTTCTCTGCTTTCACTTAGATAAGACATATAATTCCTCCGAGAAAAGAAATTTTATCAAGTATTCTAAACTCTATTTCTTTTATTTTATAAAAATTCCTCTAAATACCTTCGGGAAATTACCAATTACCTCTTATGTTGTAAAACCCTTTACAAATTAACTGAAAATAAAGTAATATAGAACAAAAAGGAGGGATAATTATCAGATTTTTAAGAACAACGTTGTTTATTCTACTTTTTTTAATTCTTTTAGCACCACAAGCTGTATTTGCAAATAATATGGATGTAGACAATTTAAATGCAGATACTTTTCGTGTAATAATTGACAAGCAAGTTTTTAGGTTTATGCAGCCCGCTGTCCAAGAGAATCAAGAAGTATATTTTCCGATGCGATCATTTTTAAGCATTTTTGGGGCTCAGATTGCTTGGAATCAAAAAGAAAGCAGCACTACGATTTTAGCTGACAACAAAGAATATCTAATAGATATGGATCTTACAAACTCATATATTAATCTCCCTGATAGCTTAGTAGTACCAATTAAGATTATTAACTCCCATACATATATACCTATGAGTTTTTTGAAAGAAACCTTGAATTTTCATTTTTCCTGGGACTCGGAAAGTAACTCCTTATATGCCGTTAGAATACCTGATTCAGCTACAATCTTTAAAAATTTACCCGAAGCCCCTGAATATGAAGTTGTTGAGACTTTTTCTGGAGTTGCATCTTGGTATGGAGGTAAATTTCACGGAAGAGAAACTACTAGCGGGGAGATATTTGATGAAAATGGTTTAACCGCAGCCCATAGGACACTCCCTTTTAATACATACTTACGGGTTACATTTATAGAAACAAATGCAAGTACAATAGTAAAGGTTAATGATCGCGGTCCCCATATAGCCGGCAGGATATTGGATTTATCCAAGGGTGCAGCCGAAGAAATCGGACTCAGACCCCATGGATTAGGTGAAGTAAAAGTTGAGGTATTAAATAATTATGAAGTAGAAGCTTAACAAGCTAAAGAGCTGGCTCTCACTGGAGCCAGCTCTTCTGTTTTCTTTTATCATTCCTCTATTTTAGGTATCAAAAGATGTTCTAATATAATGCATAAAAGCATCCCTGTTACAAAGCCATTTCCTAAGATATATTGTAAAAATGTAGGCAGCTCTCTAAAAGCTGCTGCAGGAAGACTCAAAATACCGGTACCTATAATTATAGGTAAACCTATAACAAAAAAATCCCTTCTATCTAACTTCATATTGAGATAATCCTTCAAACCGAAGCCTAGCATTTGACAAAAGGAAACCAATAGAACAGAATAGCCAACAGGTTTAGGAATCGAGCTAAGGAAAGCACCAATAGGCGGAAATAAACCTAATAACATCATAATCCCCGCATAAAGTAAAAAGGGTGCTCTGGCGCCTACCCCAGTTAGAGCTACTAGTCCTGCACTTGCTGAATATGGAACTACTCCAACAATTGAACCTGACCCAGCTAAAATATCCGCTAAACCAGTAAAGATAACACCTCTATCATATGAATCCTCTGGCATTTTAATTCCTAAAGTCCTTTCCATAGCAAGTATGCTAGCTACTAAGTTTGATAAAACTAAGAGTCCCGTAAGAACTGAAATAAAAATTATTCCCACATCAAAAGTGGGTGTCCCCCAAGCAAATAGTCTTGGTAATTTAAATATAGGTATTTCTATACTTTTGCTATATATATTTGGTGCTATACCTAAAAAAAAGGCTAATAACCAACCTATACTGGCACCTAATAATATTGCCAATGTTTTTATTAAGCCCTTCCCTTTTAAATTTAGGAAAATAACAATAATAATAACAACGGTTGAAACAAAAAGGCTAATCAAACTTATTTTATCACCTTCAGCACTTATTCCAACCATACCCTTGATAAAAGAGCCCGAAAGCTGTAAAGTAAGTAACACTAGTACTGTACCTGTTACAGCAGGAGTAAAAAACCTCAAGAGTTTACCAATGAGACCACTCAAACCTAACACAACTAGAGTAATCCCCGCAACAATGACCCCCAGCTCTAGGTCAGTTCTTAACACGGCTAATTCCTTTCCCATACTAGGTGCCATAGCTGCTAAAGATATAAATATCCCCCACCACATTCCTGCAGGTCCCTCTATTATTGGTAATCGATGTCCAAAATAAACTTGAAAAATGGAAGCTAATGATGCAAAAACCATGGTCCGTTGTGCAAGCTCACCTATTTCAAGTTGACTTAAACCAAGTGCAGTACCTACAACAACCGGAACAACTGCAATATTAACTAGGTTAAATGCTATCCATTGCAAAGAATATAAAATTGTCTTGGAAAAAGGGGGTGTTTCATTTGGTTGATATAAAATATTCATATTGATCCTTTCCTTACAAAAGATACACACTAATTAAAGCTATTACTATTCTAACTTATATATCTTATTGAAACTAGATACACATAAGCTGAAAAAAATGAGCAAGGAATTTTTCCTCACCCATTTTAGTAGCATTTATTTACTATCTAAGAGCTCAATTATATGCATTACCTTTTGTGGCATTTTGTTAATCTCTAGGCTTCCTTTTATGCGCTGATAACAGGCAGGGCAGTTGGTAACAACATAATCAGCATTGGTTTTTTTAATATTCTCTACCTTTTTATTACTGATAGCTGTTGCTTCCTCTGGATAAAAATACTGGAACATGCCACTAGCACCACAGCATTTACTAGCCCCAGGCATCTCTACATATTCATCACCCTTTAGGCCCTGTAGTATTTTTCTGGGCTGCTCAGTAATGTTCTGTCCCCGGACTAAATGGCAGGGGTCATGGTAGGTTACTTTTCCTTTTAAGGAGCTTTGTTTATTATCAAGGGATATCTTTAGATCATCCACTAAAAATTGAGTAATATCTCTTACCTTTTTGGAAAATCCCTCTATTAGTTCTCTTTCCTTACTATCTTCTGGAAATAGTTTACCATAACTTTTCAACATATTTCCACATGAGGCACATCCCGTCACAACAACATCAACATCTTTAAATATATCAAGATTATGGAGTGCTGATTCCCGGGTTACCTTGGAATGTCCATACACATAGGCAGGTGTACCACAACAGCGCTGTTCTGTGGGAACTACTACTTCACAGCCTTCTTTAGTCAATACTCCGACAATAGAATTGGCTACTTGTGCCATAGTATGATTCATCATACATCCCACAAAGAAACCAACCTTTAAATTTGGGTTTTCTGGTTTTTGAATAGGCTTATAACTAGAGAGAAAATCCACTTTCTCAATATTTAAAGATTTAATATTAATCCCTTTAATTGTTTGCGGGATAATATTTTTACCCAACCTGAAAGAGTGAAAGGATAGCTTCCTCAAGTTATTATTAGGCAGCACTTTCTCCAAAGGAAATTTTTTGACAAAGGGTAATCCCTTTTCCCGGACTAAATCTTCCCGAGCCATTTGTACTAAGAGATGGCCCTGTACTCCACTTGGGCAGTTTTTTGAGCATTCTTCACACATCAGGCAGCTGTTTATTATTTTTTCATAAAGAGGGGTTCTTTCTAATTCACCATTGGCTACCGCCTTGATTAACCTAATTCTCCCCCTCGTACCATATGCTTCGTTAAAATGTTCTTTATATACGCTACAGCCCTGCACACAGAAGCCACATTTATTACAGGTATTTAATAGTTCGTAGTTTTTTCCTTCTTTTAAAATACTCATTATTTACCCACCTCCAGTATTTTGTCTGGATTTAGGATATTTCCGGAGTCAAAAGCCAGCATTATTTGTCTTTTCAAACTTAGTACTTCAGGAGCAAACTCCTGATCTAAAAATGGTTTTTTCAAAAGACCAATCCCATGTTCACCACTTAATGTACCTCCCAAGCTAAGGGCCTTTTTGCAAATAAGGAATTCTGCCTCATGTACTTTTTCAACTTCTTCCTGATTCCGCTCATCAAATAACACCAATGGATGCAGGTTGCCGTCACCGGCATGGGCTAAAACACCAATGGGCAAATTATATTTTTCTGAAATATTAACAATTTCCTCAACAATATCAGGTAATTTGTTACGGGGTACGGTAACATCCTGCATTGAATAAGAGGGGCGTTTTCTAGCTACAGCACCAATAACTGTTCTGCGTGCGGTCCAGAGCTGGTCAACTTCTTTTGCCGACTGTGCGATTTTAAAGCCTTTTACATTATTTTTCTCACATACTTTTTTAATAACCTCAACCTGACCATCCAGTTCTTCTTTTAAACCATCCACTTCAATCAATAAAAGTGCATCGGCAGTTCTATCTAAGCCTAAGCCAATAAAATCTTCAGCACAATTAATTAAGAGGTTATCCATCAACTCTAAAGTAGTTGGTACTATCCCTTCACGGACAATATTGGCTACTGTCCTGCTGGCATCTTTAACACTATTAAAGGTACACAGCATCGTTTTCTTCGCTTCAGAAATTTTCTTAATTTTTAAAAACAGTTTGGTGAAAACACCTAGGGTACCTTCTGATCCCACCATGAACTTTACTATATCTAAAGGATCAGGATTAACCTGCTGCTTAGAGCCAATTGCTACAACCTCTCCGGTGCTTAAAACCATTTCCATCCCTAAAATATAATCTCTAGTGACACCATATTTTAAACAGCGGGGTCCACCAGAGCACTCACCAACATTGCCGCCAATGGTACAAGCCTTCATACTAGCTGGATCCGGCGGATAGTAGTAACCGTGGGGGGTAAGCATATCCTGCAGCTCTTGATTGATTGTTCCCGGTTCAACAACTACAACCCTATTTTCAAAGTCTATTTCCAGGACTTTATTCATTTTTGTCAAGACTAAGGCTATACCGCCTTGATCAGGTATAGTACCTCCGCTTAAATTAGTTCCTGCACCTCTGGTAGTGACGGGAATATTCTCTTGATAAGCATAGGCTAGGATAAGGGATACCTGTCCAGTTGTTTCCGGAAAAACAATTACTTCCGGAGCACCTTTTAAAAGGGTGGCATCATATTCATATACTAATAATTCTTCTTTTGTAGTACAGATATTTTTGGGGTCAACAATAGTCTTAAAATAATTTATTTGTTTACTATTCATACTTTTTCACCCCCAAAAAAAGATATATTTGCAGGGTCAAAGGCTGCTTTTAGTTTTTCTTGAACTATGCCCATTCCAGGTTCTTTAAAGCTCTTTTTATCTAAGATCCTTCCTTGATATTTATCCACAATTTTGCCAACCTCTTCATACCAATCAGTTCCGGCCTTTTCAGAAGGTATTATCATACCACTACCGATGAGGCAATTTATTATAATGGTAAAGTCTGAGCAGCACTTTACTAACTCATTATCTAATTGTGTTACCATTTCCGGAAGTTTGGTATAAAAACCACTAAAAGAAACTGAATCAACAGTTTTAGCCAGTAGCTGATACTGGTTTTCTCTAAAAATAGTCCATAAGTCCCTGCTCTCAATATTATCTGAAATAATTAAACATGTGGCATCATATTGTGCGACAGTTTCTTGTAAAATACTAATTTTCCGCTGCATAGATGCTTTAAAACCTTCGAGCTCAACTATAAGAAGCGGGGACTTTGTTATCTTTGTATTATTTTCTAATAATTGTGCCCCAGATGTATTAACAACCAGTAATTTTGCAGGGCTAATGCCCTTATTAGTTAACTGGAAAGCAGCCTCTTGGGCAGTTTTAATATCTTTAAAATTGCAGATAACAACTTGCTTTTCCTCCGGTAAAGGAAGTAAGCGCAAGGTAAAATTATTAATAATTCCAAAATACTCTTGTGAACCAATCATTAAGCCAATAATATCTAAACCGGAAACATTCTTGATATTTTTTCCGCCAATCTTAATAAGGTCACCATTAAATAAAACTGCCTCAATACCAAGAACATATTCACGATAATTACCGTACTCACCTAAAGAATAAGAAGGGAGTGCGTGAAGCACATTGTAAGAGAGGCTAGTATGCCCGCTGGCATAGGTATCCATGGGAAAGTAAAAACCCTTTTCTGCTAGTAGTGTTTGGAACTCAAGAAAGTTAATACCACCTTCAACTGTTATTGTGAAGTTATCCTTATCCAATTCAATAACTTTATTTAGATGAGCAAGGTCTATAACTACTGTTTTTTCATCTACAGTTGGTGCCTTTAACTCCAAATTTTCTTTTAACAGAAGCTTTTGGTTTTGACTAATAGCCTTACTAATTATTTCCTGCAGTTCTTTATTATCTTTCGGGTCCACAATGTTGTTAACTACCAAAGCACTCCACCTCCAAAGATTAGTTTTGCTACTTTATCCTCCCTATTTTCATAATTATCCTGAAATAATTTATTATTAGGAATATTGTATATTTTGTGCATAATTATTGCAAATATAATTTAACTGCATAAATTAATTTTATATTTATTATAAAGTAGGACGTATCTGCAGGTTTAACTTTAAATATTAAAAAAGCTCGTCCCTGTGTATATATACAGGGACGAGCTATAAACCCGCGTTACCACCCAAATTGACCAGAAAAAAATATTAATAGTCCTCTTAGAGCACGATAACAGCCATGCTAACCGGTGGTATTCATCATACCCCACTCCAGGGCGGAATTTCTTTTAAAACTAATGTTGGTTTACACCTACCACCAACTCTCTGAAAACTAGCCTTAAAGTACTTGTTCCCCTTCACTGTGTTTTAGTTAAATATTAAATTTAGTATGATTTTACTATAGAACATCATTCTAATTCAAGAAGTAAAATTTATTTTATTATTAAAATGTTTGACTTCTTTAAATACGGAAAGCTATTGTAATTCGAATGCTAATAATAAGTAAATATTACCTTTTCTAAAGGAATTAATAGAAATTTGTCGAATTTTAAAACATGCATGCAAGTTATGACTAAATTTTTTTGGAGGTTTTATGGTTAAGAATGAACATCCATTAGAAAATGTCCCAATCAGGATTGACCAAGGTAAGGCCTCAACAATACAAAAAATTATAGATGCCTTACCTTTTTATGTAATTTTGATAGACCATGATCACAGAATATTGCTTGGCAACAAGGCTGTGCAAACTAATTTAGGAATTGATGCCCAGAGTTTAATTGGAGGTTTTTGCCCTAGAGTAATTCATGACTCAGAATGCGCCATCCCCGAATGCCCTTTAGAAGAAGTAGTAGAGAAAGGTACAGGTATTGAACGGGAATATTATGATATACGCTATGGACGGTGGCTATCCTCTGCAATTTATCCTACAGAAATTAAAACCTTGGATAACAAAACAGTTTATTTCCATATGACTAGAGATATTACAGATAGGGTTGAAGCTGAACAAAAAATGGCCAAAAGCCTTGCTCAATTACAAAGGACTACAGAGTCAATAATAAAAGCCATAACTATTACAATGGATAAAAGAGACCCTTATACTGCCGGTCACCAACAACGGGTAACCAAGCTAGCGGAGGAAATCGCCAAAGAAATGGAACTGAGTCCAGAACAAATCAAAAATGTGCATATAGCCAGCCTTATTCATGATATAGGAAAAATTGCAGTGCCCATAGAAATACTAAGCAAACCAGGGAAAATAAGTTCCCATGAATTTAATATTATAAAAGAACATCCTCTCATAGGTTACGAAATTATTAAAGAAATAGATTTCCCTGGGCCTGTAAGCAAAATTGTCTTGCAGCATCATGAGAGAATTGACGGTTCCGGGTACCCATATGGTTTGAAAAGAGATGAAATTATTTTAGAAGCAAACATACTAAGTGTAGCTGATGTAGTTGAAGCAATGAGTTCCCACCGTCCCTATAGACAAGCACTTGGTAAAGAAAAGGCTTTTGAAGAGCTAAAATCAAAAAGAGGAATTCTTTATGATAAAGATGTTGTTGATGCCTGCCTACAGGTATTTGCCCGGGGTTTTGACTTTTAAAAAAGGAACTTAAAAAGGGGACGGAGCATTTGACATAAACTAATGTCAAATGCTCCGTCCCTTTGACATTCCCTTTGACATTACTCAAACATATCTTCAACCAAGCTTTTCACTTTTTTCTTCCTTTCTTTGGTAGCCTCTTTATCCATTGTAAAACTCACATTAATTGCATCTCCCTCTTTCGCGGTAGATGGCAATATTTCCTGGGGAATGTTAAATGTTTTACCATTATATTCAATTACAGCCCAATCACCTTCAAACCTGTCAATAATAAACATTAGCTAACCCCCCCACCTTTACACAAATTTTCTAATGATTTAACTCCAATAACTGATAAAGCTCTTCCTGGTCTAATACCTTTGCAAAATCTTCACCTGGCTTTACGAGTTTGTCAATAAGCTCCTTTTTCTTTTCCTGCAGCTGATAGATTTTCTCCTCGATGGTTCCCTTAGAAACAAACTTCATCACCTGAACCACCTTTTTTTGTCCAATACGGTGGGCTCGGTCTGAGGCTTGTTCCTCTACTGCCGGGTTCCACCAGGGGTCAAAATGAATTACCACATCGGCCCCAGTCAAATTTAGACCAGTACCACCGGCTTTTAAGGATATTAAAAATACTTCCCCTTCACCATTATTGAAATCATTAACCATTTTTAGCCGTTCTTTGGAATTGATACTGCCATCTAAATAAAAATATCGATATTTTTCCTCATCCAGCATTTTTTGAATTATTGCCAGCATCTTGGTGAATTGGGAGAAAAGTAAAACTCGATGCCCGGAATCAATTACTTCCCTCAAAACCTCCTGCAGCTGTATAAGCTTGCCACTCTCACCCTGGAAATTCTCTAAAAACATTCCGGGATGACAGCATATTTGTCTTAAACGGGTCAGTCCAGCTAAAACCTTGATCCGACTTCTTGCAAAACCCTTCTCGTTGATTTCTTCTGTCAATTCACTGCGAATCTGGGCATGATATGCCAGATAGCATTTTTTCTGTTCATCAGTTAATTCAGAAACCATTTTGTTTTCAATCTTTGGCGGTAGCTCTGGCAAAACATCCTCTTTTACCCGTCTTAAAATAAAAGGTCGTACCAGTCGGGAAAACTCCCGAGTTGCTGCTGGATCCTGATCCTTTTCAATAGGACTCAAATATTTCTTTTGAAAATTGGTATATGAAGGAAGATAACCCGGCATTAGGAACTCGAAAATTGACCATAACTCCAGCACAGAGTTTTCGATGGGTGTACCTGTTAAAGCAAAACGTTTTTCCGTTCTAATTAGCTTGGTAGCCTGTGCCGTCTGGGACTGGAAATTTTTTATATACTGGGCTTCATCCAAAATACAACAACTAAACTCCATAGACTGATACTCCTCAATATCCCTCCGTAACAAGGGGTAGGATGTCAGTACCAAATCCACCCCAGCCAAATCCTCTAATAACTTCTCCCGCTCACCCTTTGCCCCGTCAATAATCTTGATCTTTAAACCTGGGGCAAAGCGCTCCAGTTCGGCCTGCCAGTTATAAATAAGCGAGGTAGGAGCAATAATCAAAGCCGGTTTGATTTTTTCTTTTCTTTCGGAAAGTATAAAAGCAATGGCTTGCAAGGTTTTCCCAAGCCCCATATCATCAGCCAATATTCCACCAAAACCATAATATGCTAATGATTTCAGCCAGTAGAAACCTTGTTTTTGGTATTCCCGCAGTATTTTCTCTAAACCCTCGGGAATAGTAAAATCTAATTCCTCCGGGTCCTTGACCGCCTGTGTTAGCTTTTTAAACGCTTTATCCCTTTGAAAGAAAGACAGCTCTTTTTCTTGGAATAACTGGTCCAAATACATTGCCCGGTATTTAGGCAATTTCAAGATGTCCTTTTGAAGATCTGCTTTTTTGATATTTAAAGCAGACATCAAACTATCCAACTCAGCAAATTCCCTATCTTCCAAAGGAAGAAAAGAACCATTTTTCAAGCGAAAATACTTCTTCTTTTCCTTGTAGGACTTTAAAATATTAAAAATCTCGTCTTTTTCCACTCCCTCAATTTGAAAAGAAAAATCAAGCATATCACTTTCCTGATTTAAGGCAATACGTCCCTTAAACTTAGGTAAATAGATAAAAGATTTCCTTTTAATTTTTTCACCATAATAAATTTCTGTATTTTCTTGAATTTGAGGTAAGAGTCTATAGATAAAATCAAAAATCTGTTCTTCATCATCAAGGTAAATTTTACCATTACCAACTTTAAATTCTGATTGTTCTAGCATGGCCATAATCAGTTTTTCCTGTTCCACATCCCTCAAGAGAATGCGACCATTGATATTAGGCACTTGGGCACGAAAAGGATTAATATCCCTTTCTCCGTAAAGGAAATGCAGTTCCCCCACCAGAATATCATCTTCTAAGTCTAAATAAAACTGAGCCTTTAGGGGAATCTCATCTATTTCTTCTGTTAATGCAGGATTAAGTTGGACAGTACCTGCCTTTTTAAACCTTGGTAAAATTTCCGAAATGAATCTTTCCTTATATTCGGGCAGAATGTTGAGATCGGCACCACCAAGCCCGGTAACACTTCTATAGTACGGACCAATAAACTCCTGTTGTTCCAAAGAAGGCTGATAAATCTTTCCGTTATAATAGTAATAGCTACCACACTTGGTTAAGGGTATTAAATCAGCACCAATGATATCCTCGATAACAATATTCTCCCCATCTTTTGAAAGCTTAAAAGCGAGGGGCACATCCCCCTTTATTATATTAACCTCCTGTAGCCCACCATTAATTGATAACAAAAGAGGCCTATTCTCAAATAAAATCAATAAACGTTTTAGTTGCTGACCGGAAAGCTGAAAACTTTTGCCAGAAAATACAGAAGAAATATGGCTGCTGTCATAACTAATTTCCTGTATCAATTCCTCTACTTGATATGTTTCCCAAAGCATCTCCAGGATTTTTGCATCTTCGTCTTTAAATTGGTGACTAGTTGGGTCATAAGCAAATTTTTTACCGAAAGCCAGCTCTCGAGAATAATAAACTGCTTCCAAAAAACTTTTAATCTCTTTGACAACATATAATTTATCTAAACCCACCTTAATCTCGAGACTAGACTCACTGTTACCCCTTATGGCAGAGAAATTAAGGTTTATTTCCAAATTCAATTCCTGCTTAACAGAAGGAATATTTAAACCAGAAAAATGTGCAAAAAGGTTCTCCGTAATCTCTTTAGTGTGCCAAAGCCGGGGGTCGAAATTATTTTTTTCAATATATAATAAAACAGCTACCAAGTGCTTGCAAAGGTAACCGGGATAATTAGCATAGTCTGGACAGGTACAATAACTCTGTTCTAAATTGCCGTTTTTTGAGAATCTGGCCCTAACCATATAACTGCGAATCCCTTTGACAGAACCATGAACGGTATGTTGTTCTGGGGAATATTTCAGACTTTCAATGGCTCCCCCGTGAAAATATTGTACACCCCTTTCATAAGAAGTAGCTTTATAGCAGCCATTTGCAATTATTCTTTTAGTTAAATTAAACATAACTATCCCCTTATTAAAAGATCCCATCTTTTTATTAAACAATAAATAAACATTTTAGTAAAGCCCTGCTATTTTTATAAAAGAATAAAGGATTGTACCCTTGGTCTTTATTTTAAAAATACACAGTAAAAAACCCAGGATTTGAAGCTTTAACAGCTAAAAACCCAGGGCCATTATATTAATATTTATGGCTTATGGCTATCTACAATACCATAAGTTTTTTTACCGTGTTCATCCGTGTGCCCCGAAGGGACCCGTGGTTTGTATAAGTTTTTAAGGTTTGATTTATTTTACGGTAAACTTGATACAACCCTACCTAGAGCATCATATAGAACCCCAGGATCACCATCATTATTCCAGATATTTTTATTAGTCCAAACAATTGCGTTTTCCTTTTCGGAAGCAGCAGGACCACTTGCTATTTTTATTGCCTGAGCGGATTTTAGAATAAAGTTCTCAGGGAAAAGAAATTCATCATTTCCTTTGGCACTGACCAGCCTCCAACCACCCATATCTACCTCATTATTTCCTATGTTTTTTATTTCCACTAACTCTTCTTTTAAGTCAATTGAAATAATCCTGATATCTTTTGGAATTTTCTCTTCAATACTTTTTTCTTCAATTCCCGCTACATTAAAACTAATATCTTTGCCATTACTTTGCACAATAATTGGCCCTTGGAGATCAGTGCGAAAATACTGAACACCTTTTTCCTCTAGTCTTTTTATTATCTCCTGATGGGGATGCCCGTAGTCATTCTCTTTGCCAACTGAGATTACAGCATACTTAGGTGCTACTATGTCTAAAAAAGGCTGGCTAGTCGAGGTGCTGCTGCCGTGGTGACCAACCTTTAAAATATCTATCTTTAACTGTGTTCGGGATTGGAGAAGAATTTCCCCTTCCGACTTTTCCTCGGCATCACCGGTAAATAAAAAGCTATTATCACCATAGATTAACTTTACCACAGCACTATAATTATTTAAGTCTGGGTAGTTGCTACTATTAGGTGCAACAAAAACCGCAGTAGCCCTGTCACCTATATTGAGGGCTATTCCCCCCTTGGCTTCAGTTACTTTTAGGCCTTTATTCTTTATTGCCAAAAGGAGATCTTCAAATGACTTTGATGTATGACTAACCTTAGGCAGATAAACCTTACCGATATTAAAGCTATTAATTACTACATCTAAACCGCCTATATGATCCTCATGGGGATGGGTCCCGATAACATGATCAACTAGTTTGATGTCCAATTTTTTTAAATAGTCTACAACACCCTTGCCAGCACTATTGCAACCAGCATCAATAAGGATAGTTTGACCATCGGGTAACATAATCAATGTAGAATCACCCTGTCCCACATCAAGATAGTGAACTTCCAAATAATCCGTGGAAGTACTAATCTCTTTAGCGCCGCTCCGTTCCAAATTATTTTGAGTAGTTTCCTCAATTGTTCCCCGTTCGGCTGTACAACCTATAAAGAAAAATATAATAAAAATACTTATTAATAGTAAAAGAGGCTTTTTTCTCTTAAACAAATTATTACCCCCATTAATTTTTCTAAATTAAATGGTTTTTAATTATTTGGAATTTGCCAGTTAATATCGCTGCTTCCCATTCTTTTTAGATAATCATTTGTTCTAGAAAATGGCCTGCTACCAAAAAAACCTCGGTGTGATGAAAAGGGACTAGGATGGGGTGACTCAATGATAAAATGCTGGGTTGCATTTATAAGCTGCCGCTTATCCTGGGCATTTTTCCCCCATAGGATAAATATAACCGGCTTTTCCCTATCATTCAAAGTACTGATCACTTTGTCAGTGAAAGTCTCCCAGCCTTTACCTTTATGGGAATTAGGCATTCCTTGACGAACTGTGAGAACTGTATTTAAAAGTAAAACTCCCTGTTTTGCCCACTCTGTAAGATACCCGTTGTTAGGAATAAAACAACCTAGATCAGTATGTAGTTCCTTAAATATATTTTGCAAGGATGGGGGCGGGTTGACCCCTGGTTTAACCGAAAAGCTTAACCCATGGGCCTGCCCCGGACCGTGATAAGGGTCCTGTCCTAATATTACTACCTTTGTCTCGGCATAAGAAGTAAAATGTAGTGCATTAAAAATATCATATTTATTCGGATATACTTCATTATATTGATATTCTTTTATCAAGAATGCCCTTAAGTCCTTATAATAGTCCTTTTGAAATTCCTGGTTTAGTAAATCTGCCCAATCGTTTCTCAATACTTCAGTCATTACATAACTCCTCTTTATCAAGCTTTATTTTTCTCTTTTATTATAAAGTAAAACTCAATGATTGGAGTTATAAATTTTCAACTATTTCCTCTAAGCCTTCGGTTATGGAGTAAGCTGGCTCCCATTTAAGCAACTCCTTGGCTTTAGAGTTATTTAATACACTATGTAAGATATCACCTTCTTTTTTAGGTCCATATAAGCAGGTTAAGTCCTTTTTCATTATGCTTCGTATGATAGCTAAGAGGTCATTAATTGTTATGGCAGTCTTAGTACTGATATTAAATATCTCATAATCCCCAGTAGATAGTGCACAAAGATTAGCTTTTGCAACATCACTTACATAAATAAAATCCCTTGTTTGTTCTCCCGTTCCAAAAATTGTAGGAGCCTTATTATTTAATAGATTATCAATAAATATAGCCACCACACCTCCTTCACCGGAAAGCTTTTGATTAATCCCATAAACATTAGAGTACCGAAGTATCGTATACCTTAATCCAAAAAGTTCGGCAAACATTTTAAGATAGTATTCCGCGGTAAGCTTGGACAAACCATAAAATGCTAAAGGTACAGTATTATGCTTTTCATCTAATACTAAATATTCCGGCTTTCCATATACTGCGGCTGATGAAGAAAAAACAATTTTCCTTACCTTATGCTTGCTACAATTATCTAACACATTAATAGTTCCCAGAATATTAATCTGAGCATCTGTATGGGGGTCCGCCTGTGAGTCCTGAACACTTATTTGAGCTGCTAAATGAACTACCGCTTCAGGCCTCTCCTTTTCAAAAACCTGCTCCAAGTCTTTTGAACAAATATCCATCTGATAAAATCCTGCTTTTTTATTTATGATTTTACCTGTTTTTAAGTTATCAACGATTATTACCTCATATCCCTCCATTATCAATAAATCAACTGTGTGGGAACCTATAAATCCTGCGCCCCCCGTAACAAGAACCTTCACTTTATAACCCCTTCTCTTACATTAATTACTAGTTTATGTATATGTAAGTAAGGGGGCAAAATTTGCAATTATTTTTAGATAAATAAAAACCCCTGGAATTTAGGGGTTGGGTAAACTTTAATTAATTTTATATGATGCTATTCACAGATTGTTACCTCTCAGCAATTGCACTCCTACTAAAACGTATTATTCTACATTTACAAAATGCCTAATTTATACTGATGTTATTAAAAGTAAGCCCTTACGAATATAGCAAGGGCTTACCCAAAGAAGGGGGTGTGTGATAAATTTATAGTGGTTTTAAAAGCTTTGAAAAATCCTTAGTATAATTTCCTACCCAAATCGCAAGAATAATGTTTATATTTTATCAAATCGTGATTCTATCATAAATTCATAATAACCAACCAAATAGCCTTAGTGCTTCTTGGGACAATTCAATTGTTTCAACCATTGAACTTTAAAAATATTTTTAAATCTAATACAATTTCACTTTTATTAATATCATCCACCTGATATAGGAGGAATTATGTGAATAACATCTCCTGGCCAAACTAGCTCATGCGAAAAATCCTTTGGATAAACAGATTTATTATTTAAAATAATTAAAAGGTTACCTTCTGAACTCCAAATACTATCCATAATTAGCTTTTGAAAACAAATATTATATTTTATAGCCAATTTTAAAAACAACTCTTCTATTGTTATTTCATTTTCTAGAACTATCTCTAGCTTTCTTGATAAATTAGCAATTTCAATTCCTGGAGGTAGGTTTAATATAACTTTATCTACCATAATTTTTCTCCAATTAATTATTTAACCATAAATTTCTTTTGCAACATCTTCGAGTCTAAGTTCTACTAATCTTTCTTTTGTTGGCCAACCAGTTTCCGGGTCAAACCCTTGAGCTTCAAAAAACTCCTTACCCAGTTCATTAATAGGTAAAGAAACCTCACCTAGTGGACCTCTACCTTGTGGTGGATGACCATAAGCTCTTCCAGGTGTATTAAATTTAGTTACTTGAACCCCCTCACGAGCATTAAATGCGTGTCGTAAAGCAGCAATACGATCACCTATCAGCTGTAAATCGTCAATTGTGTATTTTTTCCCTGTCACAGCTGTAAGAAATTCTGGCCATGTATTAACATCCATTTTTGTTACAGCAAACATGCAGACACCTGTACTAAAAATTGCTTGTAACAAATTTGATACCTTTGCATGAAGGCGACCTTTACCTTCATATTTATACTTTTCAACTTTTTCCCCGATATCCAAACCTCGATAACCACCGCCATTATCAAAAGGAACAAGCCCTAACTGTGTATGCCTACCCGGTGTTGCATCAAATTTATAGGAAATACCCCAACTAGGCGCATATCGTGGATCATGTGCAGGTAGTTCTTGCCCTCCTACATGAATTGCAAATTCTTCTGATCCTTTTCCAATTTTCTCTACAGCCTTTAGTACTCCATCTGCTAGTATATTACCAAATCCTTCGCGTTTTGCTAATCTTTCAGTCAAAGCAACAATAACTTCGTGATTGCCCCAATTTAGTTCTAAACCATCTGTTTCTTCTTTTGTTATTAAGCCTTTTTCGTAACATTCTATTGCAAAACCAATTGCTGCTCCTGCAGAGATTGTATCTAAGCCATAACGGTTACAAATATCATTTAGCTTAAATAACGATTCCACATTATCATTTAAAAGATTATTTCCAAACATTCCACAAGTTTCATATTCAGGTTTATGAACTTCATCTACTTTGTATGCACCACTTTCTACTTTATATATACCCCCACATGCAATAGGACAACGCCAGCAAGCATATTTCTTCACTTCATACTTTAAAATTTCATCATCGCTAATTTTTGTTGCAGTTGGAAAATCATCTACACCTACTCCATCCCAATTTGTTACGGGCGAGTCATTACTAAAGGCGGAACTAGCTACATGATCAATCGATCCATATTTCCTGAAATGACGAATATCATCCCGGTCTATATGTTCTACCCATTTCCTTCTTAATTCTTGAGCTTCTTCTTTATTAGCTAAAGGAACTTCTATATTACCTTTGGTTACTATCGCTTTTAATCTTTTAGATCCCATAACCGCACCCACACCGGAACGGCCTGCAGCTCTTCCTTTGTCATGCATAATAGCGGATATAAGAGAAAGTTTTTCTCCCGCTTGGCCAATACAAGCTACACTAAGGTCCTTATCAAATTTTCCTTCGATCAATTCTTCTGTTTCAACACTATCCTTACCCCAAAGCCAATCAGCATCACGAAGTTCTGCTCTTCCATCCTCTATCCAAATATATACTGGTTTTGGTGATATCCCAGTGAAAAATACTGCATCAAAACCGGCAGCCTTTAAAGCAGGACCAAATTTCCCTCCACAATTAGCATCTCCCCAGGTTCCTGTAAGTGGAGATTTAGTACAGACAGTAAATCTACATCCTGTTATTGCAGGAGTTCCTACTAAAGTACCAGTAGTAAAACCTAACATGTTTTCTGGCCCTAAAGGATCTGCTTTTGCTTTCATCCGTGAAAATAATACACGTGCGCCTAAACCATACCCTCCTAAATAATCATCAAAAAACTCCCGAGGCGGATTTTCTTCCGTAATTATGCCCTTAGTTAAATCTACAAAAAGAATTCGCCCCATATTTCCAAACATCTAAACAGCCCCTTTATAATTAGATTTACCTTTATTCTTCGATAGCAATAACTCGGCAAGTTGCACCTCGTGCACCTTTAATCTTTAATGGTAATACTGTCAATTTAACACGCGGTTGGGTTATTGCATTTAAATTACACATTGCTCCAATATACATGACATCTGCGGAATTTAAAACATTAGGAGATGCAAAATCTGCATATGCCTTTTCTTTAGTATAACTTGCCAAAAAACGTTTTGCTTCGATAGATGGAAATGGATTTCTCTCCCAAGCAGGTTTAGAAGCCCATTCGGGCATTTGATATATGTCTCCTCTACCCCAGTACGCAACATCGGAACCAACTAAATCTGAATTATTTGCTTTCATAATTTCAACTAATCTTTCTGCAGCATCTTTAGGAACATAAGGTGTTCTGCGTGAGTAGTCATCTCCTAACTCAACCCATCGTTCATTATCACCCCAGCCAGTTCTTAAGATAATAGCATCACCTTTTCTAAAATCAACGCCTTCAAATGCTTTATTTATTTCATCAACAGTCAAATGCCCACCAAAACCACACGGAGCATCAACTACTACTGCTTCACGGTTTACTAGAGTATCTAAGGGTAATTGATCGACTTTTGGCGCAGTTGGATCTTGCATTGCTCTACACATTAATCTTGTACCAGTTTCAGAGAACATTGTAATCATATGTAGTTCATAACCATTAAACTCGTCATTTGTAATTGGTTGCGTCTGAAAAGGCACATCCCATGCCCACACATTTCCAACAGGCATATAATCATAAAGCGGTAAAGTTAAATCAATAAATTTTGTCATTTTAAATTCCTCCTTAGTTTTTTTTATTTTTATAAGATTTATTACAAAGCAATAAATCTTATATTAAAAAAATAAAGATGGTAACCATAATGTTAAAGCCGGGAAAAAAATTACTAGAACTGATAAAATAATTAAATCCGGAATAAATGGTAACCTTGTCTCGATGAAATAGACATACAGTTAAGCATCTTTTCTCTCGTTTTCATAGTCTTTCGGAGATTTGTAATTTAAGATCGAATGTAGCTTTTCGGTATTGTAAAACAGCTCGATCAATTCAAATTGGAACATCTTCTGCACACGAAATTTGAAGCGGTGATCATAGATAAACTTAAATATTACTTCGGTTGCTTTATGAAGATGGCTGCTGCCTTTTTTTAGGATTTCATTCTCTTCCTCTAGATCAGCAATTTTAAGTTTTAACTTTCGTATTTCGTCATCTTCAGGTCTTAGATTACCTTTGCCTAGAAATGCATTATCTTTATGCTTATAATTTTGTTTGACCCATTGAGTTTGTACTTTTAGCAATACTTTAAATCATTTGCAACACTAGAAACAGTTCTATTTCCTCTTTATTAAGTTTAATAGCTTCCTGCTTAAATTCTTTATCATAGCTTTTTCTCTCACCGATTTGGGACACCTCCGATTTTTTCATTGTAGTACACTTTCTTGGTGTCTACCAAATCGAGTGAGTGTCATCTCTCCAAGTTCCTGTAAGTGGAGACTTAGTACAAACAGTAAATCTAGACCCAGTTATCGCCGGAGTCCCACTAGAGTACCAGTAGTAAAGCCTAACATATTTTCCGGCCCTAATGGATCTACTTTTGGTTTCATACGAGAAAATAATATACATGTTCCTAATCCATATCCACTTAGATAATCACCAAAAATTTCCCGAGGCGGACTTTCTTCCGTAATTGCGCCCTTAGTTAAATCTACAAATAGAATTCGCCCCATATTTCCAAACATCGAAACAACTCCTTTATATTATTAGACTACCTTTTATTCTTCGATAGCAATAACTCGGCAAGTTGCACCTCGTGCACCTTTAATCTTTAATGGTAATACTGTCAATTTAACACGCGGTTGGGTTATTGCATTTAAATTACACATTGCTCCAATATACATGACATCTGCGGAATTTAAAACATTAGGAGATGCAAAATCTGCATATGCCTTTTCTTTAGTATAACTTGCCAAAAAACGTTTTGCTTCGATAGATGGAAATGGATTTCTCTCCCAAGCAGGTTTAGAAGCCCATTCGGGCATTTGATATATGTCTCCTCTACCCCAGTACGCAACATCGGAACCAACTAAATCTGAATTATTTGCTTTCATAATTTCAACTAATCTTTCTGCAGCATCTTTAGGAACATAAGGTGTTCTGCGTGAGTAGTCATCTCCTAACTCAACCCATCGTTCATTATCACCCCAGCCAGTTCTTAAGATAATAGCATCACCTTTTCTAAAATCAACGCCTTCAAATGCTTTATTTATTTCATCAACAGTCAAATGCCCACCAAAACCACACGGAGCATCAACTACTACTGCTTCACGGTTTACTAGAGTATCTAAGGGTAATTGATCGACTTTTGGCGCAGTTGGATCTTGCATTGCTCTACACATTAATCTTGTACCAGTTTCAGAGAACATTGTAATCATATGTAGTTCATAACCATTAAACTCGTCATTTGTAATTGGTTGCGTCTGAAAAGGCACATCCCATGCCCACACATTTCCAACAGGCATATAATCATAAAGCGGTAAAGTTAAATCAATAAATTTTGTCATTTTAAATTCCTCCCTTGTTTTTTTATTTTTATAAGGATTTATAACAAAGCAATAAATCTTATATTAAAAAAATAAAGATGGTAACCATAATGTTAAAGCCGGGAATAAAATTACTAGAACTAATGAAATAATTAAAACTGGAATAAATGGTAATATTGCTATCGCTAAATCTTCAATAGATAATTCCGAAACCTCACTTACAGTAAATAACCCAAGACCGAACGGAGGTGTAGATAACCCAATCATTAGATTTAGAACCATCGCTACACCTAAATGAACAAGATCAATTCCTAATGATTGTGCAATCGGCACAAAGAAAGGAGTCATTATAATTAATACTGCAGTAGTTTCCATTACCATTCCGAATAAAAATAAAATTAAATTAATAATAATCAAGAATATCAACGGACTATCAACACTAGTAGCCATATTAGCAAGCTTTACACCTAGTTGTTCAACTGTTAGTATCCACTGTAAGACAGATGCTGCTGAAATAATGAATAATACTATAGTAGAAGTACAGATAGTTTCTAGAAATATTCCTGGGATCATTGACCATTTTAACTCTCGGTAAATAAAAAGACCTAAAATAAAAGCATAGAATACTGCAAAAGCCGCAGCTTCAGTTGGAGTGAAAATTCCAAAAACAATTCCACCAACAATTAATGCAGGTGTCATAATTGGTAAAAATGATGCCCTAAATTCTCTAACTACATTACCAAGCGAAAAGCTTTCATCACGCGGATAGTTGTTTTTTACCGAAATATTGTGATTCAGAATCATTAAAGTTAGTGCAATTAAAAGACCTGGTATAACCCCACCGAGAAATAATTTTCCTACTGAAACACCTGCTATACCTCCATATATAACCATTGGTATACTAGGTGGAAATATAGGACCAATAGTAGCGGAAGCACATGTAATAGCTGCCGAATACTTTCTTGGATATCCCTGATCATCCATCGCTTTAATTTCTATTCTACCTAGCGCTGCATTATCTGCAACAGCAGATCCAGATATTCCAGCAAAGACCACACTGGCAAGTATATTTGCATGACCTAGTGATCCCGGAAGAGACCCAACTATTGACCTTGCAAAAGAGAAAATTTTTGTTGTTATTCCAGCTTTGTTCATAATATTTGCTGCCAATATAAATAGAGGTACAGCAATTAATAAAAATGAATCAACACCAATTATCATTCTTTCAACGAGCACACCTAGAGGAACATTCATCATAAAAGCAATAGTTAAAAAAGAGGATATCCCTAAAGAAAATGCTAAGGGCATTCCTATAACCGTTAAAATTACGAAAAGTATAATTACTATTATTAAATTCATATGAATTCCCCTCCAGCCTCTTGTGGAAGAATATAAAGTTCATTCAAATTATCTTTATTTATGTTCTCTGGAATAACCTCAAGTCCATAAGAAGCTTTTTTTATGTCTTGATACAAAAATGTTATTAAGTGTATTAGAGTGATAATTGAACCTGCAACTATTGGTAAATACAACCAAGTAGCGGAAACCCCGGAAGCGGGTAAAACCTGTATTCTAGCTGAATAAGCAAGTACAGAACCAACGAAAATTATTATACTTAAAAACGCAGCTGTCAATAAGTTTATTATTATGTCCACAATAAATTTAGTAGCACCATTTAATCTTAAATAGAGAAAGGTAAATCTTGAGTGAGCTTTTTGTTTGTATACAATACTGACCGTTAAAAATACTGACCATATAAAAACTATACGTGATAAATCATATGCACCAATAAAATTTATCTCAAACATGTATCTAAGAAAAGCATTTCCAAATACAATAATGAACATTACAGCTAATAAAAAAATGGCAAGCCAACGCACTAATTTATCTAACGCATCACTAAAACGTATTATCACCTCAAACCCACTCCCTTTAAAAGAAGTTATAACCATGAGGGAAAGTTAGCTTTATAGCTAAGCTATCCCCTCATTAAGAACTACCAACCTAAACTCCTAATTTTTTCTATTAATTCTTTTCCAAGTTTAGGTTCCCATTTATCATACACTGGTTTTACTGCAGCTATCCAAGGTTGATAATCACTAATTTCGGTAACTTTCATTCCTTCATCTATTAATAGTTGTTTGTATTTAAGGTCTGCCTCTTTTTGAAGCTCCATATAGAACTCTGTTGCCTCATTAAAAGTCTCCATTATTATTTCTTGGTCTTTTTCAGCTAAAGAATCCCACCATTTTATGTTAGATACAACAATCTCAAAGTTATTTAAATGTCTAGTTTCCGTCTTGTATTTTTCAGGTTCAAAAAACTTCATGGCATATGTGTTAACATATGGATTTTCTTCTCCATCAATAGTACCTGTCTGTAAAGCCATATATACTTCCGGATATGGCAACACTGTTACATTAGCTCCTAATGCATTTAGTGTATCCTTTAACATTTCATTCTCAAAAGCACGAATCAACAAGCCTTTCAGATCTTCTGGTTTCTCAACTAGGCGCTTAGTATTACCAATATTTCTAAACCCAACAGTCCAGAATCCCATTCCATGAACTCCTTGACCATTTAAGCTCTCTAATAACTGTTTAGACATTTCACTTTTCGTAAACTTACTTACATGGTCAAAATTTTTGAAAAGATAGGGTAGTTCAACTACTAACAAGTTAGAGTTTATTGTGCCAAATGTAGAAGTGGATACCATTTCAACAGTTCCATTAATCACACTTGTCATTAACTCACGAGAACCACCTAATTGTGATGCTGGATAAACTTCAACAGTTATTCTTCCATTTGTTTTTTCTTTCAATAAATTGGCCATTCGAATTGCAGCTTCATGTTCAGGATGATCTATTGGCATAACATGAGCAAAACGGAACTTAACCTTTTTTTCTTCCTCTTGACCAGACACTTCGTTCTTTTCTTTACTTGACTCTTGCTTTGCGCCACATGCAGTTAGTACTAAAGAAAAACATAAAAGCAAAATCAATAAAATACTCATCTTACCCTTGATTTTCAAATTTTCCACTCCTTTTCATTTCAAAATTTAACTAAATACTACAACTAAACCCCCTTTCCTTTTTGAAAACAATCCTTTTTCTAATATTTAATTTTCAGTATCCTTTTCAACTAAGAAAAGACTTTTAAATTGTAACAGATGTTGTTTAGTAGCTATCTCTGCCTTTACCGGATCTTTTTCAACAATTGCCGAAAAAATATTTTTGTGTTCCTGGATTGTAGCCTCTTTTATTTCTTTGCGTTGTACTAAAGAAAGGTTTTTAAATCCTCTTGAAATAACGTCAACTAACACTTTCCTTAACACTTTATATATAATAGTAGCTACACCATTATTTCCTGAACGTATAATGGCTTGGTGAAAGTCTACATCAGCATTATGAAAACCTTCCCAATTACTTGCACCAATTTCCTCCAGCTTTATCGACTTTTCAATTTCAAATAAGTCCATATCATTTCTTCGTATAGCAGCCCATCTTACTGCTGCAACCTCTGTTACTTCACGAAATTCAAAAAATTCCAAAGGTGTCAATTTATTTAGATGTAGCATAATTTCAAAAGGTTCTGAAACATTTTTGGATTCATATTCTCTTATCTTTGCACCACCTAAACCAGGCGTTATTGCTATGAGTCCCCTACGTTCTAACATTCTCAGTGCCTCTCTAACCGTAGCTCTACTACGACCAAAAATTTTCATCATTTCACGTTCAGAAGGAAGTCGATCCCCACTTTTTAATTCATGATTCAAAACTACTGTCTCAATTTGATTAAATATATCTTCTGAAGCTCTCATTGTACGAGCTTCCATGAAGACTTCACCCCATTTAGCAGTTAAGTTATCTTTATCCATATATTACCTCCAATTATTTTTTAACTCAGTCAAAATGGTCAGTCTTTCATATTAGCCTACCTATTATACTGGTCAGGCCAGTTTGTATAAAAAAAAATATTTAATAAATTTATTATTCAATTTAAAATATTTTGAAAAAGTAAAAAGTATGTACCAAATGATTGCTTGGCATTATTATACACATTTTTAATATATTAAACAAGCCTGAAATTTCTGATTTATTTAATTTCATAACTGTATATTATTATTACATATCAGTAATGGCCAAACCTGATAAGTATTTTGAAATAAATCATAAATAACTTAGATATTCCATGAAATCTATTAAATATTAGCTCTATTGAAGATTTTATTCAAAAATTACATGATTATTTAAATTACTACAATAAACGTAGAATTAAGCCAAAATTAAAAGGAATGAGCCCTGTTAAATACAGAACTCATTCTCTTAAAATCGCCTAATTAAATCTGTCTATTTGTATAATTATACTTAATTATACTTGTTATACCAAGACTTCGAACACTCATCAGCCATGTATTCACAATTAATATTTAATTTGGAATTGAATTCTAGAACTATACTTGGTAATCCAATATCTGGAGCCAGCTTTTTTATAGCTACAACTGCTTGATAAGCTGCTTCTTCTGAACTTAAATCATGTACATCTGCACCTAAAGCTATAGCAACTTTCTTAAACTTTTCCAGTGAATAGGCATGGTTAAACTCGACAACATGAGGCAAAATGATAGAACAACACATGCCATGTGAAATAGGATATAGGCCTCCAAGAAATCTAGCTATGCAATGACAGTTTCCAGTACCTGCTATAGGGAAAGAAATACCAGCCATATTGCTAGCCGTCAGCATACCTGAAGCTGCTTCCTTGTCACTACGATCTAATGAAAATTTTCGTAAATGCTTACCAATAAGTTCAATAGCATAAAGGGAAAAAGCATCTGAATAAGGTGTAGACATTAAAGAAGTATATGCTTCAACTGCATGGGCCAAAGCATCAAAACCAGTGGTAACAGCTAAGCCTTTAGGGACAGTCCGCAAAATACTAGGGTCTAGAATAGCAACAGAGGGGCGATTATAAAGATCATGTTTAATTGAAAATTTAAGGTTTTGTTTTTTATTAGTAATTACGGCTGAATCTGTCATTTCTGAACCTGTCCCGGCAGTTGTCGGGACAGCAATTATGGGTACGGGTCTGTTGTTAAACCTATTCGAACCACCATAATCTTGGATATTACCAGGGTTTGTTCCCAAAACACCCACAGCCTTAGCTGTATCTAGACAACTCCCGCCACCTACTGCCAGGATAATATCAAAGCTACCTGACTTCAGTTGGGAATATGCAGCTTCAACGGATTCAATACTTGGTTCAGGTTCAACTTGATCAAAGATTCCATAGGAAATTCCTTTTTGTTCGAGATTATTAAAAATCCCTTCAACTGAACCAGACTTATGGACAAAGGGGTCAATAATTACAAGTACTTTACTCCCCCCCAGCTTAGATAACTCTTCTCCTACTTTGTGGATTGCATTAGAACCAAAAACAACTTTTGTATGCATTTGGAATTCAAATAACTCCATAAATTCACCTCATTTTTTTTAAATTTCTGTCTTAAAAGAGGCATTTCTCACAAATATACAATTAAAGCACTGCTTATTCTAATTTTTTTATTGAATTTGCCAACTACAAAGGCAATTAAAGCTTTGGTAACTCCACCAGATTTTACGAAATTAATCGCATCCTCCTTGAAATTAATTCCAGGTTCTTCAAAACATAACAACAACCTGCTCTTCTTACATTAATTCTTTAATAAGTTAAAATAGTCCTTAATTTTAAATTAAGTGCGTCTTTAATAGTATAGACGCACTTAATTAATATTAATTAGTTTGCTTTTCAATATAAATCTTTTACAACATCTTCCAATCCAAGACGCACTAATGTTTCTTTTGTTGGATAACCGGTCTCCTTATCCCAACCCCGTGCATCATAGTATTCATCCAATAGTTTATCTAAAGTCTCTTTAGGCATATACTTCCCTTTTGCAGGTCCATCAGGGATAGGCTCATTCATGAATCTATGTGGTAAAATATCTTCATTTCTTCCACCATTTCTGTGTCTAATATTAAAGGCTCTTTGGACAGCATAAATCCTATCTGATATATCAACTACATCTTTTACGGTTGGATTCATCCCTGTTATAACATTAATTATTTCAGCATGCTTTTCTGTAAGACCGGTTAAACCTAAGATGCCCTCTGTCATCCTGCAGACAATCAAAGAGTCAAGAATAGTTGTCATCCTCGTGACATCTGCTTCATAAACACCTTTACCTTCAATCTGATTTATATCAACAACGCCTACTCTTTCTGCAGTTGGACGTCCATCCTGGTGTGTTCCTCCTCTAACGGAAGTAGCATAACCAACTGCCATCCCTGGGATACCTCTGCCTGAATGGGCAGGAATTTCTAATCCTTTACAGTGAATAGCATACTTTTCTGCGCCCTGACCTATTTTTTCTGCTGCCCTCATTGTTCCATCTGCTAATAATTCCCCTATGCCTTCCCGTTTTGCAATTTTTTCTATTAAGTCCAGCATAATTTCAGGATCGCCAAACTTAAGCTCTATGCCACCAGTATCTTCTTTTGTTAAAAGACCCTTTTCATAACACTCAATAGCAAAGGATATTGTACTTCCTACAGATACTGTATCTAGTCCAAGTTCATCACAACGCCTATCAGCAATAATTATGGATTCTAGGTTATTGTTGCCTACATTTGAGCCTAGTGACCATAAAGTCTCATACTCTGGTCCAACAGTTAATGCACCCTTGTATGGACCGTCCTTAGCCTTATTTATCTTTCCGCAATAAATAGGACAAGCATAACAAGCATCATCTTTTATCCAGGTCTTTTTCCTCATAGTAGAACCAGTGATGTCTTCTGCACCTTCAAATTGTTCAGTTTGCCAGTTACGGGTTCCTAAGATTCCCAATTGATTGTTAACAGTAATACCTGCACAAGTACCATATGTTGGCAAGCCTTGACCTGTACCAGGATTAGCCTTAATTGTTGCATAAATATCTTTAAACCAAGCTTTAAATTTATCCACATCAGGAACTTTAATATCTACAGGCTTTTCTGCTCTAACAACAATTGCCTTGACATTTTTAGAGCCCAATACTGCACCAGTACCCCCCCGTCCAGCGGCACGGCAGCCAATTATGGTACATGCCATTCGAGAAAGGTTTTCACCCGCGGGTCCTATGGCCATAGTAGCTAAATTAGGATCATCGTATCTTTTCCGCAGATCCATCTGTACTGAATATGTTTCTGCACCTTTTAAGTCCTCAGCATCATGTATTTCTACTTTTCCGTTGATAACTGATAAATAAATAAGGCTTGAAGCTTTTCCCTCTAATACTATTCCATCATACCCTGCATACTTCAGTTCAGCCCCAAAGTGCCCGCCATAGTAGCAGTCCATATATCCATTTGTTAATGGTGATTTTGTAATAATAGATGCCCTGCCTGCTGTTGGTGCTGCAGTACCTACCACGGGACCTGTCATAATGATAAATCTATTTTCAGGGTCGAACGCATCTACTCCAGGTTTAACCTCATCGTAGAGAATTTTAGCAGCAAAACCATCACCACCAAGAAATTTCTCGCAAAATTCATTGTCAAATTCCTGTTCCCAAATTTCTCTTGTTGTTAGGTTTATTCTTAAAATCTTACCCATGTATCCTTTATAACTAAGCACATTTATCAACCTCCTCCAAATGGACTAATGATGATTATTTCATCGCCTTCCTTTAATCCTGTTTCAATTTTCTCCTCATTTAAACGCACAAAGCTTCTATTTAATGCAACCTGAAAAATAGCCAATTCCTCGGTATCAGTATTAATTAGATGCTTCCGAAATTTTTCATCCTCCGTAAGCTGGATTAATAATTCCTTGATACTCGTGCCTATTTCGATTTCAACAGTTTCACCTTGTGGAGAAGTAAAACCCTCCCCTTTTACTACAACTTTTATTTTCATATTCTAAATCCTAAGAAATAACAATATCTTGCTTTGTTAAATTTTTACTTCTCAATACATTTTCTAAAACCTTTTCAGAATGATTCTGAAATTTCTTTGCTGTTCCTTGTTCCTCATAAGCTAATGCCCCTGATGCACAGACTCTAACACAGGCAGGATCACCATTACATAGGTTGCATTTGATTGGGACAGAGTCATCCCCTAAATGAATTGAACCTGGAATAGGACATGCTTCAACACATAAGCCACAGCCTATACATTCTTCCTTATTTACCATTACTACCCTAGTTTCCTTATTGTGCATTAAAGCAGCAGTGGGACAAGCCTCAAAACAGGCAGGTTTGGCACAATGCTTACAAAAGGCAACAATTGTTTGTTCGGGAATACCAT